>Ga0209913_1000021_pt1 | contig 217435 bp, 206 predicted proteins | sample PersoiDNA2013203_FD_185805 | JGI IMG/M metagenome (GOLD analysis project Ga0209913, IMG submission 185805) | Permafrost soil microbial communities from the Arctic, to analyse light accelerated degradation of dissolved organic matter (DOM) -... | ecosystem: Environmental > Terrestrial > Soil >... | reverse complement strand
GCTTAAAACCGAATCCACCAAATCTCGAAAGCAAAAGCGCAGTCTCAAGCAGATGCACGCAGACTTGTGTGTGTTGGGATTTGAAGGCTCTTATGATCGCGTTGCCGCGTTCGCCCGGCAATGGAAAATGGATCAGTTAGATAGGGTCAATGCTGCGAGCAAAGGAACAGACATGCCACTCTCACATAATCTGCGTCATTTTTCTGCGGTGCGTAAGAGACTAATACCCATGCAGGATGACTGACATGAACTATATGACCGCAAGCAGGCAAGCTATTTTTTTGGAACACAGGCAGTTATCCTCTCGCATGCCAAACGCGGAATGCACAACATCAAGTGCAATGAATGTCTGTCATTGTTACCGGCTCTGGAGAGATGGTAGATCGGATAAATGCGAAAATTAAAGCGTTTAACAATCTCACTCACCAATTAAAAAACGGCTGGCATCTTGCGATGTCAGCCGTTTTTTTGGGGACTTGCTGGCGATGTGCTGATTACTTCTTGCGCATCGGCGGTAAGTCGGTGCAGACGCCCTTGTAGACTTCTGCCGCCATACCGATCGATTCGCCCAGGGTCGGGTGAGGATGGATGGTCTTGCCGATGTCGACGGCATCCGCGCCCATTTCGATCGCCAGGGCGATTTCACCGATCATGTCGCCGGCATGCGTGCCGACGATGCCGCCGCCGACGATGCGATGTGTCTCAGCATCGAACAACAGCTTGGTGAAACCTTCCGAACGACCGTTGGCAACGGCGCGACCGGAGGCGGCCCACGGGAAGTGGCCCTTCTCGAGCTTGATGCCCTTGGCCTTGGCTTCGTCTTCGGTGATGCCGACCCATGCCACTTCCGGATCGGTGTAGGCCACCGAGGGAATCACGCTGGCGTCGAAATGGCTCTTCTCGCCTGCCGCAGCTTCTGCCGCGACGTGCGCTTCGTGCACCGCCTTGTGCGCCAGCATCGGCTGGCCGACCAGATCGCCGATGGCAAAAATGTGCGGCACGTTGGTGCGCATCTGGCTGTCGACCGGGATGAAGCCGCGATCGGTCACGGTCACGCCGGCCTTGTCAGCGGCGATCTTCTTGCCGTTCGGGCTGCGGCCGACGGCCACCAGCACCAAGTCGTAGATTTGCGGTTCCGGCGCCTTGGCGCCCGCTTCCGCCGCTTCGAAAGTGACCTTGATGCCTTCTTTCAGGGCTTCGACGCCGACGGTCTTGGTCTTCAACATGATGTTGTCGAAGCGCTTTTCATTGAACTTTTGCCAGACCTTGACCATGTCGCGATCGGCGCCTTGCATCAGGCCGTCCATCATTTCGACGACGTCGATGCGCGAGCCCAGCGTCGAATACACGGTCGCCATTTCCAGGCCGATGATGCCACCGCCGATGACCAGCATGCGCTTGGGCACCTGGCGCAATTCCAGCGCGCCGGTCGAGTCGACGATGCGCGGATCTTGCGGCACGAAAGGCAGATTCACCACCGACGAACCGGCGGCGATGATGGCTTGCTTGAACTTGATGGTTTTCTTGCTGCCGTCGGCTGCGGTCACTTCGAGGTGGTTGGCGCCGACGAACTGGCCCACGCCTTGCACCACGTTGACCTTGCGTGCCTTGGCCATGCCCGACAGACCACCGGTCATGGTGCTGATGACTTTTTCCTTGTAGGCGCGCAGCTTGTCGATGTCGATTTCCGGCTTGCCGAACGTCACGCCGTGCGAGGCCATGGCGGCGGTTTCATCGATCACGGCGGCCACGTGCAGCAGCGCTTTCGACGGGATGCAACCCACGTTCAGGCAGACGCCGCCGAGCGTCGAATAACGCTCGACCAGCACCGTGTTCATGCCCAGGTCGGCAGCGCGGAACGCGGCGGAGTAACCGCCGGGCCCCGCGCCCAACACCATCATGTCGCATTCGATATCGGCCGAACCGCCGAAGCTGGCGGCGACCGGCGCCGGCGTTGCGGCAACAGCAGCAGTAGCCGTCGGTGCAGGTGCAGCCGCTGCCGGAGCAGGCGCTGCAGCAGGTGCCGGCGCAGCAGCCGCAGCACCGCTGGCTTCGACCAACAGCAGCACGGAGCCTTCGGCAACCTTGTCGCCCACTTTGATTTTCAATTCTTTCACCACGCCAGCCGTGCTGGACGGGATTTCCATGCTGGCCTTGTCGGACTCGACCGTGATCAGCGATTGCTCGACCTTGATGGTGTCGCCAACCTTGACCAGCAATTCGATCACTTCCACTTCTTTGAAATCGCCGATATCGGGGACTTTGACTTCGCTCAGACTCATGTCTTTACTCCGTAGATTCTGTTATTCGCTATGCGCCACCTCAGAGGTAACGCATCGACTTTCCTAGGCGGCCGCCTGAAGTTGCTCATGATTCCCGACGAGGCCGTGCGAGCGCCAGTTCAGGAGGAGGTGCACGGCGCAAAACGTAGCCGGGCTGGTGGCCCGGCGAGGCTTTGCAACGCCGCAGATCGCCTGAAATGGTGCTCGCAAGGTCTTGGCGGGGGTCATGGGCAACGTCTTACAGCAGCGACTTACGCAAATCGCCCAGCACTTCGGCCAGATAGGCCGAGAAGCGCGCGCCCATCGCGCCGTCGACCACACGGTGGTCGTAGGACAACGAGGTCGGCAGCATCAGGCGCGGCACGAATTGCTTGCCGTCCCAGACTGGCTTGATGATCGACTTGGACAAGCCCAGGATCGCCACTTCAGGTGCATTGATGATAGGCGTGAACGCCGTACCGCCGATGCCGCCCAGCGACGAAATGGTGAAAGTCGCACCTTGCATGTCGGCCGGCTTCAACTTGCCGTCGCGCGCCTGCGCCGACAGGTCGCCCATTTCCGTGGCGATCTGGCCGATGGTCTTTTGATCGGCGTTCTTGATCACAGGCACCACCAAGCCGTTCGGCGTATCGGCTGCAAAGCCGATGTTGTAGTACTGCTTGAGGATCAGGTTTTCGCCCTTGGCGTCGAGCGAAGAATTGAAGGCCGGGAATTTCTTCAGCGCCGCAACGCTGGCCTTGATCACGAACACCAGCATGGTCAGCTTGACCGGCGACTTGGCCTTGGCGTAAGCGTCGTTGGACGACTTGCGGAATTCTTCCAGCTCGGTCACATCGGCTTCGTCGAATTGCGTGACGTGCGGAATCATGACCCAGTTGCGGTGCAGGTTCGGACCGCTGATCTTTTTGATGCGCGACAGCGGCAACAATTCGGTGGCGCCGAATTTGCTGAAGTCCAGCGATGGCCATGGCAACAGATCCAGGCCGACACCACCGCCGTTCTTGGCCGGCGCCGAAGCTGCCGTGCCGGCACCGCCGGCCAGTGCCGCCTTGACGAATTTCTGGATGTCTTCTTGCAGGATGCGGTTCTTCGGACCGGTGCCGACCACGCGGCTGAGGTCGACGCCGAGTTCACGTCCAAATTTGCGTACCGACGGCGAAGCATGCGACTTGTTGGCGGCGCTCGGCGTGACGGCGGCAACCGCCATCGCCGGTGCGGCCGCCGCAGCGGCGACAGGAGCTGCTGCCGGCGCGGCAGCGGCTGGTGCAGCAGCAGCGCCGCCGCTGGCTTCAATCACCGCGACCAACGAGCCCTTGGCCACCTTGTCGCCGATCTTGACTTTGAGTTCCTTGATCACGCCGGCATGGCTGGACGGGATTTCCATGCTGGCCTTGTCGGATTCGACCGTCAGCAGCGATTGCTCGACCTTGACCGTGTCGCCGACCTTGACCAGCAGCTCAATGACTTCCACTTCAGCGAAGTCGCCAATGTCAGGCACCAAGATGTCTTGCACGCCGCCCGATGCGACAGGAGCAGCAGCAGGTGCCGGAGCCGGCGCAGATGCGGTTGCTGCGGCCGGTGCGGCTGCGGCGGGAGCGGGAGCGGCTGCAGCTGCGGCAGCAGCGCCTTCGGCGTCAACGATCACGACGATCGAGCCTTCAGCGACCTTGTCGCCGATCTTGACCTTGATCTCTTTGACCACGCCGGCATGGCTGGACGGGATTTCCATGCTGGCCTTGTCGGATTCGACCGTCAGCAGGGATTGTTCGACTTTGATGGTATCGCCTACCTTGACCAGGATTTCAATGACTTCGACTTCCTTGAAGTCGCCAATGTCCGGTACTTTTACTTCGATTTGACTCATCTCTTGCGCTCCGTTTGTTCTGGATCCAGTACGCCGCATGGGGGAATATGCAGCGCCGAAAGTTATGTCCACTCATGTTGAAGGCGGCTTGCCGATAGTACATGACAAGCCGCCTTGCTGATGATTCAAGTCCAGCAAATTCCCGAATTATTGGGTCACTGGATTTGGTTTTTCCGGATTGATGCCGTACTTGGCAATCGCTTCGGCAACCACGGAAGGCTTGATCTTGCCTTCGTCAGCAAGCGATTTCAACGCCGCCACGGTCACATAGTGACGGTCGACTTCGAAGAACTCGCGCAGCTTGGCGCGGGTGTCGGAACGGCCATAACCGTCGGTGCCCAGGACCTTGTAAGTGCGGCCCTTCGGTACGAAGGCGCGGACTTGCTCGGCGTAGGTGCGCATGTAATCGGTCGACACCACGATCGGGCCTTCGGTGCCGTCCATCGATTGCTCGAAGTGGCTCTTGCGAGCCGCTTCGGACGGATGCAGCATGTTCCAGCGTTCCACATCCTGGCCGTCGCGCGCCAGCAGCGTGAACGACGGTGCAGACCAGACGTCGGCATCGATTTTCCAGTCGTCACGCAACAGATCGGCTGCAGCGATGACTTCGCGCAGGATGGTGCCCGAACCCAGCAGTTGCACGCGCAGCTTGTTCTTCTTGCCGCCTTCGTTCAACAGGTACAGGCCCTTGATGATGCCCTCTTCCTGGCCAGCCTTGATGCCTGGGTGAGCGTAGTTCTCGTTCATCACGGTGATGTAATAGAACACGTCTTCCTGGTTGCCGACCATGCGGCGCAGACCGTCATGGATGATCACGGCGACTTCGTGGGCGAAGGTCGGATCGTAAGGCACGCAGTTCGGGATCGCCGAGGCGAACACGTGGCTGTGGCCGTCTTCATGCTGCAGGCCTTCGCCGTTGAGCGTGGTGCGACCAGCGGTGCCGCCGATCAGGAAGCCGCGTGCGCGCATGTCGCCCGCTGCCCAGGCCAGATCGCCGATACGCTGCAGGCCAAACATCGAGTAATACGTGTAGAACGGAATCATGATGCGGTTGTTGGTCGAGTACGAGGTCGCCGCAGCGATCCACGAGCTCATGCCGCCCGCTTCGTTGATACCTTCCTGCAGGATCTGGCCGGCCTTGTCTTCGCGGTAGTACATGACCTGGTCTTTGTCGACCGGTTCGTACAACTGACCGACCTGGCTGAAAATACCGATCTGACGGAACAGGCCTTCCATACCGAAAGTACGCGATTCGTCGACCATGATAGGCACCACGCGCTGACCCAGGCTGCTGTCGCGCAACAAGGCGGTCAGCACGCGCGAATACGCTGCAGTGGTCGAGATTTCACGGCCTTCGGCAGTCGGTTCCAGCATGACCTGGAAGGCCGACAGTTCCGGCACCACCAGCTTTTCGTCGGCTTGCGGACGACGCTGCGGCAGGTAACCGCCCAAGGCTTTGCGACGCTCATGCAGGTATTGCATTTCCGGCGTGTCTTCGGACGGCTTGAAGAACGGAATGTTCGGCAAATCGGCGTCGGAGATCGGCAGTTGGAAACGGTCGCGCATGGCCTTGATGGCTTCGTCGTCCAGTTTCTTGGTGTTGTGTGCGGTATTGCGTGCTTCGCCGGCCTTGCCGAAGCCGTAGCCCTTGATGGACTTGGCCAGGATCACGGTCGGTTGGTCCTTGCTGTCTTGCGCAACCTTGAACGCTGCGTAGATTTTGTGCGGATCGTGGCCGCCGCGGGTCAGGCGCCAGATGTCGTCGTCGGACATCTTGCTGACCATTTCCAGCAACTTGGGATGCTTGCCGAAGAAATGCTTGCGCACGAACGCGCCATCCTTGGCCTTGTAGTTCTGATATTCGCCGTCGACGGTTTCCATCATCACTTTTTGCAGGATGCCTTCCTTGTCCTTGGCCAGCAGCTCGTCCCAGCCGCTGCCCCAGATGACCTTGACGACGTTCCAGCCGGCGCCGCGGAAGTCGGATTCCAACTCTTGAATGATCTTGCCGTTGCCGCGCACCGGACCGTCCAGGCGTTGCAAGTTGCAGTTGACCACGATCACCAGGTTGTTCAGCTTTTCACGGCCGGCCATGCCGATGGCGCCCATCGATTCCGGTTCATCCATTTCGCCGTCGCCGCAGAAGGCCCAGACCTTGCGGTTATCGGTCTTGGCGATGCCACGTGCATGCAGGTACTTCAGGAAACGCGCCTGGTAGATCGCCATCAAGGGGCCCAGGCCCATCGAGACGGTCGGGAACTGCCAGAATTCAGGCATCAGCTTCGGATGCGGGTACGAGGACAAACCGTGGCCGTCAGCTTCGCGACGGAAATGGATCAGTTGGTCTTCGGTCAGGCGGCCTTCCAGGAAAGCGCGGGCATAGATGCCTGGCGAGGAGTGGCCCTGGATATACAACAGGTCGCCGCCGTGCTCTTCGGTCGGGGCGTGCCAGAAATGGTTGAAACCGATGCCCAGCATGTTGGCCAGCGAAGCGAACGACGACAAGTGACCGCCGAGGTCGCCGTCAACGCGGTTGGCCTTGACCACCATCGCCATGGCGTTCCAACGCATCCACGAGCGCAGGCGTTCTTCGATTTCGAGGTTGCCCGGGCAGTGTTCGCCCTGATCGGCAGGAATCGTATTGACGTAAGCGGTATTGCTGGAAAACGGGATGTGGGCGCCGCGACGACGGGCCAGATCGACCATGCGTTCCATCAGATAATGTGCGCGTTGCGGGCCTTCGGCCTCGATCACGGCTTCGAGGGCATCAAGCCACTCTTGCGTTTCAATCACGTCGGGATCGTTGGCGGCTTGCGCCAGGACTTGGTCGATTTGGGCTGACATGGTACGTCTCCTGAGTTGATGGGGATCGGCGCGAAAGCCGGATCGTTAAGTTGCACTGCGCCGTAACACGATTCTTTTTGCCAATACTGTACGGTCTTTGTGCCGCGTGGACGAGGCATTTTAACAGGGGTTTTTTAATTTTCAAATAGCGATATTTGATTTCACATTATGAGATTTTGCTGCAAAGCGGCATAAACAGGCGCTTTCCTGACGGTTGTTTTTTCACCTCCTGTCTCGAAACGACTGAATCCGGCCTTGGTTGCAGTGCATCGAAAGTCCTTGTCGTCACGCTGGGTAAGGCTCCTGCGCCAGCATCGGCTGCGCTTTCGCCCTCTTCACCGCAACATCCGGCCGCGCTCAGGAAGCCCGGCGGCAGGCTTTTTTTTAAGCGTGCTTCGAGCCGCCGGTGGATGCCGTATTCATAGATCAGACACAAACCCCAGTAAATGAAAGCCGCCACTAAATAGAAGGTAAATGGCTGGAACGTGACCGAAATGATGTCGCCGGTGTATTTCATCAGCTCGGCGACCGTGATCACCGACAACACCGAGGTGTCCTTGAACAGGCTGACGAGCGTGTTGCTGATGCCGGGAATTGCCAGCCGCTGGGCTTGCGGAGAAAGCATGCCCAGCGGTAGTCCGAACAACATGCCCAGCGAGGCATGCAGCAGGGTATAACAGGTCCCCAGCAAGATCAGGTTGCCGGATCGGAGATGACAGTGAGAAGCTCGACCATGGGCAATGCCGCAATCAATCCGCGCCGCGACCGCTATTGCGCCGGCGCCTTGGAGCCATCCAGGCCGAACCATTTCAGCGAAATGCGGACGTAGCTGCCGTCTTTGATCATGTCCGCTATCGCGTTGTCATGTGGAAACCAGCACGCCCAGCAGGCCAAGCGCCATCACTTTTTTCATCCACATCGCCCCATCTCCCCGTTAGCTGAACCGGCCGGAATATACGCGAAAAGAATGTGTTGTCGCGCTGGTTTTCGGGGCGAAAAAGCAAAGACGGCGAACTATCCCAAAATGATTGCCCGTCGCTAGAATTTATTCAAAACGAAAAGGGACAGGCGGCCAATTTGATTGCAATACATGGGAAGCAGCCGAAAAGTCGGCTCCGCCTTTCAACGTTTGCATGAGAAAAATGCATTCGAACATCAGTATTAATCGTTTTGTAGGCTGCGAAGAGCGTCATAAGATGCCTGCATCCAACCTAGGAAGGCCAGCATGACCACCCCCGCCCGCGACAGCAATCTGCATCTTCTGTTAACTTCCGCCTGCCGCGCCGACGGCGAACGCGATCAGGGTAGCGAGGCTGTTGAGCGCTTGTTCGAGCTGCTCGACGTGCCGGCATCTACCTTGCGCCCGGCTTCGATCAGCGTCACCCGGCTGGAACTGGCGCAGGCGCTGAACATGCTGCTGTTCGACAAACTGCTGCAGGAAGTCCCGGCCGGACGCGACTACGTCGCCGATGCCGCCGCCGCAGGCATCAAGATTCGTTTCGACCATGGCGCGGTGCGCACCGTACTGCGCGGCGGCGCCTCCAACTTCCCCGACGGTGAAGCCCTGTTCACGCGCATGCTGCTGCCGCTGGGCTATCAGCTCGCCGGCCTCTATCCGCTGCCGCGCATCAATATGACCGGCCACGTCTACGCCCACCTCGACGATCCCGAAAACATTGCGCAGTTCTTCGTCAGTGAACTGCATCCCGAAAAATTCTCCGGCGAGTTCCAAAGCATCGTCGGCACGCTGCTGGCAAGTTCACGCGATCCGCTGCAAGCCGACCACTTGGCCCTGCTCGAGACACTCGCCAAAGACGGCACACTGCCGATCACTTCTGCACAACGGCTACTGCCGGCCATGCTGAGCTGCTTTGCCCGTCACCACGAATTGCCGACGCTGCCGCAATATGAAGGGCTGCGCGCCGAATCGGCCGAAATGGCCTGGATCTCGACCGAAGGCAGTGTCTTCAATCACGCCACCGACCGTGTCGCCGACGTCAACGCCACCGCCGAACACCAGCGCCAACTGGGCCGCCCCATCAAGGATCTGGTCGAAGTGTCGCGCAACGGCCGTGTGCGCCAGACCGCCTTCCGCGCCGGCAAGGTCAGCTACCAGCTCAAGGACGCCAACGGCGCGCTGGTGGATATCAGCGTACCGGGCTCGTTTTACGAATTCATCTCGCGCGACACTTATATAGACGAGGCCGGTGTGCACAAGCTCGACCTGAGCTTCGACAGCGGCAATGCCCAGGGAATTTTCAAGATGACGGCGGGAGCGACTGCCGATGCCTCGAGCGGAAACGGCGACAATGTCTGCTGAGTCGGCGCTGCAGAAAATCGCCGCACTGCTGGGGTCGAACGGCTGCATCGTCGAAGCGGCGTCCCGAGCACCTTACGAACACGGTCCGCGCTACGGTGCCGGCACTGCCATGTGCATCGCCCGCCCGGCCGACATCGCCGAAACAGCCGAATTGATGCGGCTATGTGCAGCCGAAAAAATCAACATCATTGCGCAAGGCGCCAACACCGGCCTGGTCGGTGCGGCCTCGCCCGATGCTTCCGGCCGCCAACTGGTGTTGAGCATGGAACGCATCAAGGGCGTCATCGACATTGACCCGGTCGACGGCGTGATCCAGGCCTGGGCCGGCACGCGCTTGTCGGACTTGAATCAGGCGCTGGAAGTGCACGGCTTGTACTTTCCCATTGATCTCGGCGCCGATCCCTCGGTGGGCGGCATGCTGGCCGCCAATACCGGCGGCGCGCGCCTGATCCGTTACGGCGACGTGCGCCACAATACCCTGGGACTGCAGGCGCTGCTGATGGAGCCGCCCGGCGAGCTGCTGGAGCTGGGCAATCGCCTGCGCAAGAACAATACCGGTCCGGACTGGAAACAACTGTTCATCGGCACCGCCGGCAGCTACGGCATCGTCACCCAAGCTGTCCTGCGCGCGCATCCGCTGCCGCGTCAGCGGGCCACCGCGTTGGTGGTGCCCTCCTCGCCGGAAGCCGCCTTGCGCCTGCTGCAAGATGCCGAACGCGAGTTCGCCGACTTCCTGAGCGCCTTCGAAGGCATGTCACAGAATGCGCTGGAGTCGGTGCTACGTCATTTGCCACAGACGACCGCCCCATTCACCCCCACGCCGCCATATGCCCTGCTGATCGAACTGAGCTCGTCGGCCACGGCGCACGATCACTTCAATCTGGAGCAGCTGTTCATGAACTGGCTGGAGCGGCACGTTGACGACGCCATCGTCGACGCCGTGGTGGATAAACCCGAAACGCTCTGGCGCCTGCGCCACGCCATCAGCGACAGCGTCAAACAAGAAGGCAAAGTGGTCGCCTTCGACATCTCGGTGCCGCGCTCGCGCATGCCCGCCTTCCGCGCAGAAGCGCTGGCGCTGATCGCGCGCGACTTCGCCGGCGCCACCGTGTACGACTTTGGTCACTGGGGCGACGGCGGCATGCATTTCAACATCGCCATCGCGCCGATGCAGCAAGAGCACTTCCCGCCGCCGCGCATCGACGCCTTGCGCACCGCCATCTACGACCTGGTGGTGCACAACTATCGCGGCAGCTTCAGCGCCGAACATGGTATTGGCCCGTTCAACCAGCAGTACTACGATCGCTACCTGGGGCAAGCGCAGCAATTGTTGGCAGCGCGTTTGCAGCCGGCATTCGATCCCCATTACCTGCTCGGCAACACCCGTTTCGGCTGAGAACGTATCCGCGATCTGTAGCGAGAGGCCGTCAGCCCGTGGCGGCCGGAGCCCCGCCTCCCAGCAAGATAGCAAACACGTTCTGAGCCCGCTCATGAAGGCAGCACAATGTCCGCATCCGCCGCACTGAAACCGACTGCGCGGCCATGAGTATCCTCGCTCATGGCAATGTTGGCGTGGGTGGCACCGCTTTTGCTATAGTGCGGGATCATCCTTCCAGCGGATTCCGCTCCATGCGCCGATTCATCCCGTCCACGTCTTGCCTGATTGCCTTCGACACGTCGGCGCGCCACTTGTCGTTTACCAAGGCTGCGCACGAACTACACATGACGCAGGGCGCAGTGAGCCGCCAGGTCGCGATTCTGGAAGACTATCTGAACGTCAAGCTGTTCGAGCGCATCAACCGCCGTCTGATATTGACCGAGCCCGGCCGCGACTATTCTGCGCAGGTATCGAACATCCTCAAGCAGATCGAGATGGCGACCTTTCAGGTGATGACCTACAACAGCCTCGCCAGCGTGCTCAATCTGGCGATCCTGCCGACCTTCGGCGTCAAATGGCTGATTCCGCGCCTGACCAAGTTTGCCGCCGCCCATCCCGACGTGCTGCTCAACCTGAGTACGGAAGTGCTGCCGTTCGATTTCAATACGCGCCAGGTCGACGCCGCGATCCACTTCGGCGAGCCGGATTGGCCCGATTCCATCATGGTCCGCCTGATGGGCGAAGAAGTGCTGCCGGTCTGCAGCAAGGCCATGCACGACCGCATCTCGTCGGTCAGCGACCTGGCTGAAATCACCTTGCTGCAGCACACCACGCGACCGCAGGCTTGGCAGGACTGGTTCCGCCACGTCGGCGTGGATTGCCCCAATGCGCTGGCAGGACCGCGCTTCGAGCAATTGGCGATGGTAATCCAGGCAGCCGTGGCCGGCATGGGCGTAGCGCTGATGCCCAAGTTCATGGTCGAAACCGAGATCAGCCTGGGCCAGTTGCATGTCCCCTTCCCGTTTGCCGTCAAAAGCCCGCAATCGTATTACCTCGTCTATCCTGAAAAGAACGCCAGCAAGCCCGCGGTCATCAAATTCCGCGACTGGATTCTGAGCGAACTGCAAGCCGGCTGAGTCGCCCCTGCGGCTGCCGGAATAAATTCGATCAAACACACTAAAAGTCATGTTGACAGACGCCGACATGCTATTTCCACAACGCATCAAAGTGGTGCAACAAGACCAACAACAAAGTCGCGTTCGCGTCTCAAACAGCGCGCCACACCACGCAGCAAGGCGCTTGGCGCACTCTTGCAATTGATGCATCGCACCATCCCGGCGCACCGGTACAACATCATCCCTAACATTTTCAATCATTCGCAAATGTAATGATGTCGTGACATTTTTTGATTTTAAAAAACGCCTCGTTATTACTTATACTCGGCGACGAATGCTATCGCTACCCACTCAGCCACAAAGGAATTCCATGCCATCTTCCCGTCTCTTCGCCACCCTGGATTTCGATCTGTCCGCCTACAGCGGCAACGATCTGACAATACGCTCACCGCGCGACGGGCAAGTGATTGCCACTCTCAAGACGCACACCACGGCGCACGCCGAAACCGTGCTGGCCGGTGCGCAGACCGCCTTCCTCGCCTGGCGCGAAGTGCCGGCGCCGGTGCGCGGCGAACTGGTGCGCCTGTTGGGCGAAGTGCTGCGCGAACATCGGCAGGCGCTGGGTGAACTGGTCACGCAAGAAGCCGGCAAGGTCCTCTCCGAAGGACTTGGCGAAGTACAGGAAATGATCGACATCTGCGACTTTGCCGTCGGCTTGTCGCGCCAGTTGCACGGCCTCACCATCGCTTCCGAACGTCCCGGCCACCGCATGATGGAAACCTGGCATCCGCTGGGCGTGTGCGGCGTCATCACCGCGTTCAATTTCCCGGTCGCCGTGTGGGCATGGAACGCTGCGCTGGCGCTGATCTGCGGTAACTCGGTGGTGTGGAAGCCATCCGAAAAAACACCGGTCGTCGCACTCGCCGTGCAGGCGCTGTTCGCCAAGGCGGTCGAGCGTTTCTCGGCGCAACGTCCCAACGTGGTGCCAGCCAATCTGTGCCAGATCCTGATCGGCCATGCCGAGATCGGCGAAGTGCTGTCGCGCTCACCGCTGGTGCCGCTGGTGAGCGCCACCGGCAGCGTGCGCATGGGCCGCAAGGTCGCCACCGTTGTCGCCGAACGCCTCGGCCGCAGCCTGCTCGAACTGGGCGGCAACAACGCCATGATCGTCGCGCCCACGGCCGACCTGAACCTGGCGCTGCGCGCCATCACCTTCTCCGCCGTCGGCACCGCCGGCCAGCGCTGCACCAGCCTGCGCCGCCTGTTCGTCCACAGCAGCATCCACGATCAGGTGGTCGCGCAAATCAAACGCATCTACGCCAGCGTCAAGGTCGGCGACCCGCTGGCTGCCGATACGCTGGTCGGCCCGCTGATCGACCAGGCCGCCTTCGACGCCATGCAAACCGCCCTGCAGCAAGCACGCAGCCAAGGCGGCGACGTCACCGGCGGTGAACGCGTCGAGATGCCGGGCCAAGCCTGGTATGTACGTCCGGCGCTGGTTTGCATGCCCGGCCAGACCGCGATCATGCATCACGAAACCTTCGCGCCGATTCTGTACGTGGTGAAGTACGACAATCTGGCCGACGCCATCGCACTCAACAACGCCGTGCCGCAAGGCTTATCGTCGGCGATCTTCACCAACGACATCCGCGAAGCGGAAACCTTCGTCTCGGCCGTCGGCAGTGACTGCGGCCTGGCCAACGTCAACATCGGCACCAGCGGCGCTGAAATCGGCGGCGCCTTCGGCGGTGAAAAAGAAACCGGCGGCGGCCGCGAGTCAGGCTCCGACGCCTGGAAGAACTACATGCGGCGCGCCACCAATACCATCAACTACAGCAAGACCTTGCCGCTGGCGCAGGGAGTGAAGTTTGATATCGACTGAGCAGCAGCCGCCGCCGCACCGTCACCGCGCCAGACAATAACAAGCAAAGCAATATCGCCACCGGAGATGCATCGATGTCGTTCCTGAAGTTGGAAAACCTGTCCAAGCGCTACGGCGATTTCACCGCCGTAGAAAATCTTGACCTGAGCGTGGAACAAGGCGAGTTCGTGTCCTTGCTCGGCCCCTCCGGTTGCGGCAAGACCACGACCCTGCAAATGATCGCTGGCTTCGTCGAAGCCAGCGCCGGACGCATCCTGCTCAACGGCCGCGACATCACCGACGAGAAACCGAACCGGCGCGGCCTGGGTATCGTGTTTCAGAGCTACGCGTTGTTCCCGCACATGACAGTGTTCGACAACGTCAAGTTCGGCCTGGAGATGCGCAAGATCAGTGCGGCGGAAAGCAGCGAGCGCGTCAAGCAGGCGCTGGCGCTGGTGCATCTTGACAAATTCGGCCATCGTTATCCGCGCGAATTGTCGGGCGGCCAGCGTCAGCGCGTGGCCCTGGCACGTGCCTTGGTGATCCAGCCGCCGATCCTGCTGCTGGACGAACCGATGTCCAATCTCGACGCCAAGCTGCGCGAAGAAATGCAGATCGAATTGCGTGAAATCCAGCGCAAGGTCGGCACCACCACCATCATGGTGACCCACGATCAGTCCGAAGCCTTGTCCATGAGCGACCGCGTGGTGGTCATGGAAGCAGGTCGTGCAGTGCAAATCGGCAAGCCGCTGGAGACCTATGAGAATCCGGTCAATGCCTTCGTCTCGCAATTCGTCGGCAAGGCCAATCTCTTGCCCGGCACGGTCGAATGGATCAAGGGCGACACCGCCGGCGTGCGCGTCGGCAATCACTTGCTGGAAGTGCAAGGCACTGCCTTGACGGTCGGCGAGCAAACCACGCTCTGCATCCGTCCCGAAAAAATCGAGTGCTGTACCAAGGAGGAAGAACAACTGGGCGGCACGGTTGCATCCAGCTTCTTCCTCGGCAATCAATGGTTGTACCGTTTCGAGACCGACTGCGGCGATATCCTGGTGATCTTGAAAAACAATGGCCAGACCTCTTGCCAGCCGGGCCAGAGCGTATCGCTGCGCTGGCCGACCTCAGCCATGCGCGCAGTCGCATCGACCCGGAGCGCGCATGTCTAAGAGCGCCGCCGCCAAACCAAACCGGCCCTGGCGCTCGCTGCCTTACGTCCTGACGGCGCCGGCCACGCTGCTGTTCTTCACCATGGTGCTGGTGCCGCTGCTGCTGACCGCCTTGCTGGCGCTCAATAGCTACAACGACAACGTCGGCATCAAAGCCACCTACGACTTGCACAATTTCCTGGCGATCTTCGGCGACGAATATTACCTGCGCATTTTCTGGCGCACCTTCTGGATCGCCGCACTGACCACGCTGATCTGCATCCTCGTGGGCACGCCGGAAGCCTATGTGCTGAGCCGCATGGGACGCAAATGGCGCGCCTTCTTCCTGATCGTGATTCTGGCGCCGCTGCTGGTGTCGGTGGTGGTGCGCGCGTTCGGCTGGAGCATGCTGCTGAGCGCCGACGGCCTCATCAACAGCGCCTTGCAGGCCATGGGCATGGCGCCGGTGAAGATGCTTTACACCGCCGGTGCGATCGTGGTGGCGCTGGTGCACGTGATGCTGCCGTTCATGGTGATTCCGGTCTGGACTTCATTGCAACGGCTGGACCCGACGGTGGAGCATGCGGCGCTGTCGCTGAACGCCTCCCAAGCCGTCGTGCTGCGCCGGATCTTGCTGCCGCAGGTAGCCCCCGGCGTACTCTCCGGGAGCCTCATCGTGTTCGGCCTGAGCGCCAGCGCCTTCGCCATTCCCGGCCTGTTGGGCGGACGCCGCCTGAAGATGGTCGCCACCACCGTCTACGACGAATTCCTCGGCTCGCTGAACTGGCCGCTGGGCGCATCGATCGCCATCGTGCTGCTGGTCGCCAATCTGATCATCATGATGACTTACAACCGGATCCTGGAACGTCGGTATTCCAAGACCCTGGGCTGACGGAGACATAACACCATGCGACGCAACGGTCCGATTGCCCTTCTCTTCCACGCGCTGGTCGTGCTCTTCGTACTGGCGCCGCTGGTGCTGGTATGCCTGGTCGCGTTCACCGCGCAAGACACGCTGTCCTTACCCTTTACCAGCGGCTACGGCGCCTCGCTGCGCTGGTTCAGAGCCGTCTTCGATCACCCCGACTTCTTGCAATCCTTCTACAACAGCCTGCAACTGGCGCTACTGTCGGCCACGCTGTCGGTCTGCCTGGCGCTGCCGGCCGGCCTGGCGCTGGGACGCTATCGTTTTCCCGGCCGCGACGCCCTCAATGGCCTGTTCCTGTCGCCGCTGATCATTCCTTCACTGGTGCTGGGCGTCGCCTTCATGCGCATGTTTTCTGTGATCGGCTCGAGCGGCTCTTTCTTCTGGCTGGTCATCGCCCACACCGTTGTCATTACGCCTTATGTACTGCGCATGGTGCTGGCGGCAGTCATTGGCATCGACCGCAGCAGCGAACAGGCCGCGCAGTCGCTCGGCGCGGGGCCGTGGACGGTGTTTCGCCGCATCACGCTGCCGGCGATTCTGCCGGGTCTGAGCGGCGGCTGGATGCTGGCGTTCATCAATAGCTTCGACGAATTGACGATGTCGATCTTCGTCACCACACCGGCCACCGTGACGCTGCCGGTACGCATGTACATGTACGCCACCGAATCGATCGATCCCATGATGGCCTCGGTGTCGGCGTTGATGATTCTGATCACCGGCGGCGCGATGCTGATCCTCGATCGCCTGTATGGTCTCGACAAGATTCTCATCGGAGAACGCGTATGAGTCTGCTGAAGCGTGTGGCGGAACTGGAGCGCCAGCGCGTTTCGTTCTGGCTTGACGGCAAAGCGCTCAACGCGCTCGTCGGCGACAGCGTGCTGACGGCGGTATTGACGCACACGGATCAGTTGCGCCGCACCGAATTCAGCGGCGCACCGCGCGCCGGCTTTTGCCTGATCGGCTGCTGCCAGGATTGCTGGATGCGCAGCGAAGACGGCGTCGCAGTGCGCGCCTGCACCACCGAAATTGAAGAAGGCATGCGCTTGCTCAGCGGCCGCATGCCGGCGGCAGAGAGGGAACACGCGTGAGCACGTCTTCGTCCAGTTCTTCTCGCGCGCCGGAAATCATTGTCGTCGGCGCCGGACCGGCCGGCGTACGCGCCATGCAAACGCTGGTCGAAGCCGGTCTGCGTCCTTTGCTCATCGATGAAAACCGTCGCGCCGGCGGCCAGATTTACCGCCAGCCGCCGCCCGGTTTTGTGCGCTCGAAAAAAGTACTTTACGGTTTCGAAGCGGCCAAGGCGGAAGCGCTGCACGGCAGCTTCGAACAACTCCGCAGCAAAATCGACTACCGCCCCGACACGCTGGTGTGGAACTGCACGCCCGGCCAACTCGACCTGCTGCACGCGCAACGCCCTGCCGCACAAACCTACACGCACCTGATCCTGTGCACTGGCGCACTCGACCGCGTCATGCCCTTTCCCGGATGGACGCTGCCCGGCGTCTACACGCTGGGCGCAGCGCAGGTTGCGCTCAAGGCGCAGGGTTGCGTGCTTGATGGCCGCGTCGTCATCGCCGGTTCCGGGCCGCTGCTGTATCTGCTGGCCTATCAATATGCCAAAGCCGGCGCCGATGTCGTCGCCGTACTCGACACGGCCCGCTTCGGCGGCAAACTGCGCGCGCTGCCGGCGCTGCTGCGTCAGCCGGTGACGCTGGCCAAGGGCCTGTACTTCATGGCTTGGCTGCGCGCGAGGGGCATTGCCATCTTCGGCGGCGTTGAACACATCGCCGCCGACGGCAAGCAAACCCTGCACAGCCTGCGCTGGACGCGCAAGGGCAAAACCACCGAAATCGCCTGTAATGCGCTGGCGACCGGTTTCGGCCTGCGTTCAGAAACCCAGCTCGCCGAACTGGCCGGCTGCCGCCTGGTCTTCGATCAGCTCAATCAACAATGGCTGCCGCAACGCGACGACGCCGGACGCAGCAGCGTACCCGGCGTCTATCTGGCCGGCGACGGCAGCGGCATTGCCGGCGCCGACGCCGCTGAACTGAGTGGCCGCGCAGCCGCTCTGGCCCTGCTGCAAGATCTCGGCCTGCCACCCAACGCTGCCGCCAAAAATGCATTGGCGAGCGAAAGCCGTCAACTGGCGCACACCCTGCGCCGCAATCTGCTATTTCGCCAGGGCCTGGAAACCGCCTTCCCGACCGCCGTGGATTGGGCGCGTCACTGCGCCGACGACCTGGTGGTCTGCCGTTGTGAAGAAATCACCGCCGGACAATTGCGCCGTAGCGTGCAACAAGAAGGCAGCATCGAAATCAATCGGCTCAAAGCGCTGACGCGCGTCGGCATGGGCCGCTGCCAGGGTCGCATCTGCGGCGCAGCAGCCGCTGAAATACTGGCCCATGCAACCGGACTCAGTGTGGCCGAAGTGGGGCGCCTGCGCGTGCAAGCGCCGGTCAAACCGATCCCGGTCAGCAGTGCGCTGATGGCGCAAGAACAAACATGAGCGCCGCCTCCAGCAAGCCGGCAGGCGAGGTCATCGAAACCGATGTCGCCATCATCGGTGGCGGCCTCGTTGGCACGTCGGCGGCGCTGGAATTGCGCCGTCAGCAACGCTCCGTGGTCGTACTCGAACAAGGCTGGTGCGGCGCGCAAGCCAGCGGCGTGAACTACGGCGGAGTGCGCCGTCAGGGCCGCGCCGCCTGCCAGTTGCCGTTGTCGCAGCGCGCGCACCAAATCTGGCGCCGCCTGGAACAGACCATCGGCTGCAACGGCGAATACGTCGCTTCCGGCCATTTGAAACTGGCGCGCAACGAGGCCGATATGCAGGAGCTGGTCGCCTATCGCGAGATGGCCGCCGCCCACGGTCTGGAGCTCGAACTGCTTTATCCCGATGCCCTGCGCCAACGCTACCCCTGGATCGGTACCCCGGCATACGGCGCGTCGCTGTGTGCGGAAGACGGCCACGCCAATCCGCGCCTGATCGCCGCCGCCTTTGCACGTGCTGCCGAACAGGCCGGTGCGCACTTGCTGCAACAGAGCGCCGTCGAAGATTGCCGCTTTGACGGCAATTATTTTTTGCTGCAAAACAGTCAAGGCGTGCGCGTACGCAGCCGCTTTCTGCTCAATTGCAGCGGCGCCTGGGGTAAGGAAATCGCCGGCCGTTTCGGCGACGCCGTTTCCGAGCAAGCGATCTATCCCAACATGTGCGTCACCGAGCCGCTGCCGCCGCTCATGGATCTGAGCCTGGGCGTGGTCGGCGGCGCCTTTTACGCACGCCAGGTCGAGCGCGGCAACGTCGTGCTGGGCGGCGGCCGCGGTGACGGCAATCTGGCGCTGGACGCCACCCGACCGCGCGCCAGTTCCAGCGTCAACGCATTGGCCGCGCTCACCGAGATGGTGCCGGCGCTGCGCCACGCGCTGGTGATCCGGACCTGGAGCGGCGTCGAAGGCGAGACGCCCGATGGCCAACCGGTCATCGGACCAAGCGCAAGCACGCCCGGCCTGCTGCACGGATTCGGTTTTTCCGGCGCCGGTTTTCAGCTCGCACCGGCAGTCGGCGAAGTGCTGGCCGAACTGGTCGCCAAAGGAGAAAGCAGTACCCCGATTGACGCGTTTTCAGTCAAGCGTTTTGCAGTTCAGCATGCGTAGCAAGAAGGCGCTGCCCAGGTTTCACCCAGCATTCCCGTTTGAATTCCCCGGCGTTTCGGGGCTCGTTTTTACCGCCAAGGAGATCCAAAGATGAACATGAAATATCTGACGCTGACCTGTATGCTGAGCGCCGTTCTCGGCGTCTGGTCGCCTGCCCAGGCCCAGACCAAAACGCTCTACGTCGGCATGAACGGCGGCACCATGGAAAAGAACTACACCACCGCCATCTTCCCCGATTTCGAGAAGGCCAATAACGTCAAGGTGGTGGTCGTGCCCGGCACGTCGTCGGACATCATCGCCAAGATGCAGGCGCAAAAAGACAAGCCGCAAATGCACGTGGCCTTCCTCGACGACGGCGTGATGTATCGCGCCGTCAACATGAGCTTGTGCGAAAAGATCAAGGACACGCCCGTGCTCAAGGATCTCTATCCGTTCGCACGTCTGGCCAACGATCAGGCCGTGGCAATTGACATGGGCGTGGTCGGTATCGGCTACAACAAAAAATTGTTCACCGAAAAGAACTGGCCGGCGCCGACGTCGTGGATGGATTTCGCCGATCCGAAGTACAAGCAAAAGGTGGTGTTCCAGTCCATCTCCAGCAGCACCTTCGGCTTGTACGCTTTCATGATGTTCAACCGCCTGGTCGGCGGCAACGACAAGAACGTCGAACCCGGCTTCAAGAAGTGGCCTACCTCGATTGGTCCTAACGTGCTCGAATACCTGTCGAGCTCGGCCAAGATTTCGGAAATGCTGCAAACCAACGAAGCCGCGATCTTCCCGCTGACCGCCACCGCGGTTGCCAACCTCAAGATCAAGGGCATTCCGGCCGAGTTCGCCACGCCCAAAGAAGGCGGCGTGCTGGTGATGGTCGGCGCCTGTGCGCTCAAGAACAACAGCGAACCAGATCTATCGCAAAAGCTGATCGAGTATCTGCTGAGCGTGCCGGCGCAAACCAAGAGCATGGAATTGGCCAGCTCGATTCCGGTCAATCGCAACGTCAAGCTGAGCGAGGCGGCACAAGCCAAGATCGGTAAATCCGAAGTCCTGACCAAGAACCTCAACACCGTCGACTGGAACGTCGTCAACGAAAAGCGTACCGAGTGGAACAACCGCTGGAACCGCATGGTTGAGCAGTAATCATGCTGCAGCGTCGGGCCGCATCCGGTCCGACGCATGGTCACCGATGCCATCCATTTTTCTCGGGAACGACGGCGCGCCTGCCGACTTCCTGCTTTCCGGACTCCGTAGACGCCGATGAAACCAGCCTATCGCTTCAACCCTGCGTTTCAGACGCCTCAGGGTTCCCCTATTCGCGAGCTGTTCAAATACACCATGCAAGCCGGCATGATCTCTTTCGCCGGCGGCTACCCGTCGCCGGCGCTGTTCGATGCCGAGGCGCTGGCGCAAAGCGGCGCCGCCGCGCTGCGCGACTCGCCGACCGCCTGCCTCCAATATGGCGCCACCGAAGGCGTACCGACGCTGACCGACGCATTGCGCGCGCTGACGCGGGAACGCACCGGCGGCAAGGTAGCGGTAGAAAACTTGCTGGTCACGACCGGCTCGCAGCAAGCCTTCGAGCTGTTGCTGCGCGTGCTGGTCGGTCCCGGCGATTGCGTGGCGCTCGAAAGGCCCGCCTATCCGGCCGCGATCCAGGCGCTGCGGCTGGCCAATGCCGACATGCTGGAAATCCCCAGCGACGACGACGGCATGGATACCCAGGCGCTGGAACAACTGCTGGTCGCCGGTGCCCGGCCCAAGCTGCTGTATGTCGTGCCGACTTTCGCCAATCCGACCGGCGCGACCTTGCCGCTGGCGCGCCGCCGCCATCTGCTGGAGCTGGCGGTGCGCTATCAGATGCTGGTGATTGAAGACGATCCTTACGGTGCATTGCGCTTTACCGGCGCCTCCCAGCCGCTGCTGCTGGAGGTCGCGGCCGAGGTGCCGGGCGGCGCCGACTGGCTGATTTACCTGTCCAGCCTGTCGAAAATCGTGGCGCCTGGTTTGCGCATCGGCTGGATGAGCGGCCCGGCCGAAATCCTGCGGCGCGCGGTCATCGCCAAACAAACCGGCGATCTGTGCACCGCGCCGTGGATGCAGCTTGCTGCCGCACGCTATCTGCAAGACGGCTGCCTGACGCGGCATCTGCCGACCATCATTGCGACCTACAAGGAACGTTGCGAGACCATGCTGCAATCGCTGCAGCACTGTTTTGGCGAAGACCTCGAGATCACGGTGCCGCAAGGCGGCATGTTCATCTGGGCGCGCTGGCGCGACGGCACCGAAGCCGGCACGCTGTTGCAGCAAGCGGTGCTGGAGAACGTGATGTATGTGCCGGGCAGCGCGTTCTACGCCAGCGCCGCCGATCCGGCGCGACTGCGCCTGTCATTCGCCACCGCCTCGCCGGAAGAAATCAGAACCGGGATGGCGCGGTTGCAGACGGCGCACGGAAAATTGCGGGACAAGTTGCAACATTGAGAACACTTGTCGTCCTGACGAACCTCAGGACCCTGTGGCTTGATGACGGTATGGCGTGCGGCCTAGATGCTGATGTTGCCCAGCGTACTGGCGCGGTAAGCCGCGACGAAAGTGTCGAAGTCGCCGATCTGGGTACGCTCTATCGATTCCTGCTGTTCGAGGGAGATCTGGGCGGTGGCCTTGAATTCTGCCGTCAACTCCGCGCTCAATGGACGCGCCAGGAATTGCTCGGCCTGGCTGCGGCTTTGATTCAACGCAAACCTCGCAAACGAATTGTCCGCAGCGCGCACTTCCCGCAATACCCGCGCCGACGGCGTCAGTTCGACGTCGCGCAGCTTTTCGCGCTGCGCCTGCAAAGCCTGCGCATGTTCCTCGCCGCCGGCTTGCGCGTCGAGCAAGGCGGCGATCGGCTGCATGCGTTCCAGCAGCTCCAGGCCCCAGTCCTGCAGACCGATGGACGTGCCTTCCTGCTCCAGCTGCAAGCCGGGACGACGGCCTTGCTTGACCACCTTGGAGAAATTGCAGCGGCTTTCGGCACCGCTTTCATCCGAGGTCAGCGAGCTTTCTTCAAAGGCAATGAAATGCAGGAACACGTCGAGGAAGCGTGACGCCTTCAGGCTTACGCCCAGCGGCTCGAACGGATCGATGTCCATGCAACGCACTTCGACGTATTGCACGCCGCGTGCGGCCAGCGCCTGCACCGGCCGTTCACCGCTGTAAATCACGCGCTTGGGGCGGATCGCCGAGTAGTACTCGTTTTCGATCTGCAGAATATTGGTGTTGATCTGCACCCATTCGCCGTCGCGCTTGGTGCCGATTTCTTCATAGGCCGGATACGGCTGGCTGACGGCTTGCGACAGGCTGCGGATATAGCTGTGGAGATTATTGTAATGCGGCGTGATATTGGCCTGGGCGTCGCTCTGGTAGCCGAGGTCGCTCATGCGCAGGCTGGTGGCGTACGGCAAATACAAGGTGTCGTCGCTCAGGGTTTCCAGCTTGTGCGCACGGCCGCGCAAGAAATTGCTCGCCAGCGCAGGCGACGCGCCGAACAGATACATCAGCAGCCAGCTGTAACGACGGAAGTTGCGGATCAGCGCGATATAGCTTTCGGACTGGTAGTCGCGCGCCGAGAACGAAGGCTCGACGCTTTGCTCGCGGTCGTCGAGCGCGCGCAGCAAGGTCCAGACTTGTTCATTGAGCGAAAAATTGTAGTGGATGCCGGCAATGCACTGCATGGTCTTGCCGTAACGCAAGGCCAGGCCGCGGCGATAAACGTGCTTGAGCGTGCCGATGTGGGAGGTGCCGTACCACGCGATGGGAATCTCTTCTTCAGGCGGCAGCACACAGGGCATGGACTCGTTCCACAGCAATTCGCCGTCCAGGTTGGCGTGCACAAAACGATGGATTTCATCGAGCCGCGCCAAGGCGGTGGCGATGTCGTGTTCCGCCGGAGTGATGAATTCCAGCAAGGATTCCGAATAGTCGGTGGTGATCTGCTCATTGGTCAACGCCGAACCCAGCACCACCGGATGCGGCGTAGTCGCCAGCTGTCCTTGCCGGGTTACGCGCAGGGTTTCCCGTTCCACGCCGCGCAAGCCCTGGCCAAGCAGCGCGCGGTTTTCCGGGCTGGCAAAAAGGGCTAAGCGGCGGGTCAGCAGATCGGTCATGCAACGTCCTCAGTTCAATTGGTTGGCGGAGCATAACCGAAAATTAAAATTCGCGTCGTCGGCCTCCCAATCTTCCAACGGGCAATTTTGCTCGCGTTCGGCATGTCCGACACCCTGCCCTGCGCAGCCCCTTATAATGTCGCTTTATTCTCCCTCATCGAGCCTTTCCCCACCATGCCAGCACAATTAATCGACGGTAACCTGCTCTCCCAACAATTGCGCGCCGATGTCGCCAAGCGCGCCGCCGCCCTCACCGCCCAGGGCAAACAGCCCGGTCTGGCCGTGATCCTGGTCGGCGACAGCCCGGCATCCCAGGTGTATGTGCGCAACAAGGTCAAGGCCTGTGAAGACAACGGTCTGCATTCGGTGCTGGAGAAATACGAGGCCACGCTGACCGAAGCCGACCTGCTGGCGCGCATCGATGCACTGAACAAGGATCCCAAGATCAACGGCATCCTGGTGCAACTGCCGCTGCCGGCGCATATCGACGCACACAAGGTAATCGAAGCGATTGCGGCAGAAAAGGATGTTGACGGTTTCCACGTCAGCAATGCCGGCCTGCTGATGACCGGCCAGCCGCTGTTTCGCCCCTGTACGCCTTACGGCGTGATGAAAATGCTGGAATCCATCGATTATCCAGTGCGCGGCGCCAACGCCGTGGTGGTCGGCGCTTCCAACATCGTCGGCAAGCCGCAGGCAATGTTGCTCTTGCAAGCAGGGGCAACCGTCACTATCTGTAATTCCAAGACCCGCGATCTGGGCCACCACACCCGCCAGGCAGATATCCTGGTGGTGGCCACCGGCAAGCGCAACATCGTCACCGCCGACATGGTCAAACCCGGCGCTGTCGTTATCGATGTCGGCATGAACCGCGACGATAACGGCAAGTTGTGCGGCGATGTAGATTTCGCCAACGCCAAGGAAGTCGCGGGTTACATTACCCCCGTGCCCGGCGGCGTGGGGCCGATGACCATCACCATGTTGCTGGTCAACACTATTGAAGCTGCTGAAAGAACCTGAGTTCCTATGACCACTACGACAGACACCACGATCACTGCTGACAACAATCCCTTGCTGGACTTTTCCGGCCTGGCGCGCTTCGACGCGATCAAGCCCGGGCACGTCACGCCGGCCGTCGATACCCTGCTGGCCAAGGCCAGCAAGCTGGTCACCGAACTGGAAGCGCCGATGGCGCAGGTCAGCTGGGCCAATTTCGTTGAGCCGTTGGAAAATGCCACCGAGCAACTGGGCCGCGCCTGGAGCATCGTCGGTCATCTCAATTCGGTGGTCGATACGCCGGAACTGCGCGCCACCTACAACGAAAACCAGCCTAAGCTGGTCGAGTTCTGGACCGCACTGGGCCAGAACCTGGCGCTGTTTGAAAAATACAAGACCGTGCAATCCGGCCCGGAATACGCATCTCTGTCGGGCGCCCGCAAGAAAGTCATCGACAACGCCGTGCGCGACTTCCGCCTGTCGGGCGCCGAGCTGCCTGACGACAAAAAGGAACGCTTCGCCGAGATTCAGGAAAAGTCGGCCGCGCTGACGACCCGCTTCTCGGAAAACATCCTCGACGCCACCAACGACTTCGGCCTGTTCGTCGAAAACGAATCCGAGCTGACCGGCCTGCCTGACGACGTCAAGCAAGCTGCGCGCGCCGCGGCCGAAAAAGACGGCACGCCGGGTTTCAAGTTCACGCTGCATTTCCCGTCCTATTTCCCCATCCTGCAATACGCCCACAGCCGCAGCCTGCGCGAGCAGATCTACCGCGCCAACGCCACCAAGGCCTCCGAACTCGGCGCCAAGCCGGAATGGGACAACACCGCCAACATGCAGGAAATCCTGCAATTGCGCCACGAAGAAGCTGTGATGCTGGGCTTCAAGAACTTCGCCGAGCTGTCGCTGGTGCCGAAGATGGCGCAATCGCCGCAAGAAGTCATCGGCTTCCTCGAAGACCTGGGCCGCCGCGCGCGCTCCTACGGCGAGAAGGACTGGGACGAACTGCGCGCCTTCGCCAATGAAGAACTCGGCCTCGATACGCTCGAAGCCTGGGATATGACCTATGCCGCCGAAAAGCTGCGCGAGCAACGCTACGCCTTCTCGGAACAGGAAGTGAAGCAATACTTCCCGGAACCGAAGGTGGTGGAAGGCCTGTTCCAGGTGATCCAACGCCTGTTCAACGTCAACATCAAACCCGACGGCGCGCCGGTCTGGCATCCCGATGTGAAGTTTTTCCGCATCGAGCGCGACGGCAAGTTGATCGGCCAGTTCTACCTCGACCTGTACGCACGCAGCGGCAAGCGCGGCGGCGCCTGGATGGACGACGCCCGCGCGCGCCGCATGACGGCCAACGGCGTGCAAACACCGATCGCCTACCTGGTCTGCAACTTCACCGAACCGATGACCATAGCCGGTGTGAAGAAAGCCGCGCTGTTCACGCATGATGAAGTCATCACGCTGTTCCACGAATCCGGCCACGGCCTGCATCACATGCTCACGCAAGTCGATGAAGTGGGCGTGTCGGGCATTTCGGGCGTGGAGTGGGATGCAGTCGAACTGCCGTCGCAGTTCATGGAAAACTTTTGCTGGGAATGGGACGTGCTGCAGCACATGACGGCCCATGCCGACACCGGCGCGCCCTTGCCACGTGACTTGTTCGACAAGATGACCGCCGCCAAGAACTTCCAGTCCGGTTTGCAGATGCTGCGCCAGGTCGAGTTCTCGCTGTTCGACATGCACATCCATTATGACTACGACGCCGCCGGCCACGACAGCGTGCAGTCGGTGCTCAATGCCGTGCGCGACAAGTTCGCGGTGATCCGTCCGCCGGAATTCAACCGCTTCCAGCATTCGTTCAGCCACATCTTCGCGGGCGGCTATGCCGCCGGCTATTACAGCTACAAGTGGGCCGAAGTCCTGTCCGCCGACGCCTACAGCGCGTTTGAAGAAGCCGCCGCCCAGGGCGACAACGTGGTCTCGATCGAAACCGGCCTGCGCTTCCAGAAGGAAATCCTGGCGGTCGGCGGTTCACGTCCTGCCATCGAGTCGTTCAAGGCTTTCCGTGGGCGTGAGCCGAGCATCGACGCCTTGCTGCGCCATAGCGGCATGGCTGCCTGATCAGGTAATTGCACGAAAATCTCCCGTCGTCCCAGCGCACGCTGGGACCCAGTGTTGTAACCGCAGTCAATACGCCGCTGGGCCCTGACTTTCGTCAGGACGACGGAGACGGCTTAATTCGCTCTTCAGGTTTTCCTCCTCTCTGGATATGTCTATACTTCGTCCATGACCCGCATCGATTTCCACAGCAACGTCCCCAACAAACTCGCCTACGCCTGTCGCCTGGTGCGCAAGGCGCGCGCCGCACAGTGCAAGATCGTGCTGCTCGGCCGCGATCGCAATGAACTGGCCCAGCTCGACCAACTGCTGTGGTCGTTTTCGGAACAGGACTTCCTGCCGCATGTGCACGCCGGTGATCCGCTGGCGGCGCAAACCCCGGTGATCCTGACCGACAGCGAAGCCGTCGACTTGCCGCACCATCACGTGCTGATCAATCTGTCTGGCACCACGCCGGAACACTTCGCCCGCTTCGAGCGCATGTTCGAGATCATTTCCTCGGATGAGGCCGACAAGACCGCCGCGCGCGACCGCTACCGCTTCTATAAAGAACGCGGTTATCCGCTCAGCCATTTCGTCGCGGATTGAGCGCATGAGCCTATCCTCCTCCGACAATGGCATTCCGCTGCTGACCGAAGTCATCAGCGCGCCTGCCACTGATGTACCGGCAGCGGCGCCCCATGCGCTGTACTGGGAAGATGTGCCGGCGCAGCCGCCCCCCCAGCCGGACTATCACCAGCATTTCCAGCCCGAACCGGTCCAGGCTTTCCAGCCGCAATATCAGCCCAGCTACGACAGCGCGCCGCTGACAGTGCCCGTCAATGCACCCATGCCGGCGCTTGCACCAGTCCCCAGCGTCGAGCAAATCCAGCAAATCCGCCAGGAAATCCAGGAAAACCTCATGCAAACGCTGCTCGGCCAGGTCGACCTGGTGCTGCACCAGCATTTGCAGGATCACCTGGCCGTGATCCTCGACAACATGGCCGACATCCTCAAGACGCGCGTGCGCGCCAGCCTGGAACAGGCGCTGACCGACACCGTGACGCAGGCGCTGGCGGAGGAAATGGCAAAGTTTGAAAATTCAAAATATTAAGTTTTGGATAAAAATATTTTGTTTTTTAAACACGGAAAGCATTTTTTCATTAAAAAATAGAAATACAGGCACGCTGATTGCTTACCTAAAAAACCGATTACTTCTTACAATTTCACCCATCCAAGAGTGAAGCAAAATTGTCCTGACGCGGTGAGCCGACCAAGACCGCATGCTTCTTGCTTCACTCCTATCAATGAACAAGGAGAATGTGATGAAAGTCATCGTATTGGGAGCAGGCATTATCGGTACCGCGTCCGCGTGGTTTTTGAAGCGCGAAGGTTACGACGTGACCGTCATCGATCGCCAGCCCGGCGCAGCGCAAGAAACCAGTTTCGCCAACGGCTGCCAGATCTCGGTCTCGCACGCCGAGCCATGGGCCAATCCCTCCGCTCCGCTCAAGGTCCTGAAATGGCTGGGCAAGGAAGACGCGCCGCTGCTGTATCGCTTCCGTCCTGAATGGCTGCAATGGAAATGGGCCATCAACTTCCTGCGTGAATGCACGCCGGCGCGCACCGACGCCAACATCCGCCAGATCGTCGCGCTGTGCGAATACAGCCGCCAGACGCTGGTGGCCCTGCGCGCCGAAACCAATATCCAGTACGACCACCTGACCCGCGGCATCCTGCACTTCTACACGGAAGAAAAGGAATTCGAGCTGTCGCTGCCGGCCGCCAAGCTGATGCGCGACCTCGGTTGCCAACGCGACTCCATCAGCGCCGATGAAGTGATCAAGATCGAGCCGGCGCTGGCCAGCATCCGCGACAAGATCGTCGGCGGCGACTTTACCGCCAGCGATGAATCGGGCGACGTCTACAAGCTCACCACCGGCCTGGCGCAAAAGGCCGAGGACGCTGGTGTCGACTTCCAGTTCAACACCACCATTACCCGCCTGCTGACCGAAGGCACCGGCGCCGCCGCCAAGATCACCGGCGTCGAAGTCATCGATGGCGCCGGCCGCCACAAGATCCTGCGCGCCGACAAGTTCGTGGTCGCCATGGGCAGCTTCTCGGAGCCGCTGCTGCGTCCGCTGGGCATCAACTTGCTGCTGTATCCGGGCAAGGGCTATTCGGCCACGTACAAGGTCACCAATCCGGACGCCGCACCGACCGTCTCGCTGACCGACGACGGCTACAAGCTGGTGGTCTCGCGCCTGGGCGATCGCCTGCGCGTGGCAGGTACCTGCGAACTGAACGGTTACGGCCGCGAACTGAACAACACCCGCTGCGACGCCATCACGCGCCGCACGCGTGAACTGTTCCCGGATGGATGCGACTATGAAAATCCGGTCTACTGGACCGGCTTGCGTCCGCTGACGCCTTCCAATATCCCTTACGTCGGCAAAACCAAGTTCAACAACCTGTTCCTCAATACCGGCCACGGCACCCTGGGCTGGACCATGGGTTGCGGTTCCGGTCGCGCGATTGCAGAAATCATTGCCGGCCGTCAACCTGAAATCGACTTCGGCTTCACCGGCATGCCGCGCAAGGCGCCAGCCAAACTGGCTGCGCAGCCTGCATAAGCGTCGTTAAGCCGTATCGCGATCAAGACCGGGTCCCGCCCAGCGGGCCCGGTCTTTATTTTTTACACTTCTTCACTGATCCGGCGCAAAGCCCTCCAAATCCCCTTGGTGTAGAATCAGCCCCATCCTTTGCGACGAATTCGTCGCATTTCCCGAACATTCTGCTATTACAGCGTTGATATGGCGCCTGAGGCGCTTATCTAGACGAGATGGCATGCGTTGTAGCCATCATCATGAGGACATTGCAATGAAGTGGGTCGTTGTCGGTATTTATCTTTTTTCCATCTTGTTCATCCATTTCCGCGGAAAGGTGAGATTGCCGTTTTTCCGGCAATTCTTCGACCATTCCTCGATCATGGCGCCGATCAATCTATTCATGTACGCCTTCTCGCGCGTGCCGGCGATCGCGTATCCGCCGGTCAAGGACTTCCCCAACCTGCATTTACTCGATGACAACTGGGAAATCATCAAGGCCGAAGCCGTCAATCTGCAAAACATTTCCAAGATCAAGGCAGCCGAAAAGAACGACGACGCCGGCTTCAATTCCTTCTTCAAGGCGGGCTGGAAACGCTTCTATCTGAAGTGGTATGACGCCAGCCATCCCTCGGCCGAGCAATTCTGTCCCAAGACCGTGGAAATCCTGCGCCAGATCCCCTGCGTCAAGGCGGCGATGTTTGCCGAGCTGGCACCGGGCGGCACGCTCAATCCGCACCGCGACCCCTATGCCGGCTCGCTGCGCTACCACCTCGGCCTGGTCACGCCCAACGCCGACAGCTGCTTCATCGAAGTCGACGGTCAGCGTTATAGCTGGCGCGACGGCAAGAGCGTCGTGTTTGACGAGACCTTCATCCATTGGGCCCACAACGGCGCCGACACCAACCGTATCATCCTGTTCTGCGACGTCGAACGCCCGCTGCGCTACGGCTGGGCGCAAGCCATCAACAAATGGCTGGGCAAGACCATGATGACCGCCGCCAGCTCGCCCAACGAAACCGGCGACCAGACCGGCCGCATCAACAAACTGTTCCGCTTCGTCTGGATCGCCGGTCAATATCGCCGCAAGTTCAAGAACTGGAATCGCAACGCCTATCGCGCTACCAAGTTCGGGCTGATCATCGCTGTCGCACTGGCCATCATCTACCTGTAATTTCTGCAGCAACTTCCGACGCGCCGTCCACGACACGGCGCGTCTCCTTTCGGGCACGCCCTTCCGCGCAAAAAAACCAATCACAGTCCGTCGACTGATGCACTGCAGCAGTGCGCACGCACGTCGTCGATATCCACAGTCAAAATGCGTAAATAGTTTCTGCCGGCACAATGAATGGCGATCACCAGCACTGAAAATCGCGGCTGTTACCCGCACAAAAACAGTAAATCCGATCCGCCAATTTCACATGAATGACGCCGTAGGCGAGACGCTGAGTGCCATGGCAGTGTGAACCAAGCAACTCTCACCGCAATAACATTTCCACTCGGAAATGAAAGCAAATTTTCCTTCCGATTTTGTGTTAACTCAATAGCTGTTCTGTAAAGCTGAGTGTAGAATCCCGTGATTCCCGGCTTGATTCATGGCTTGATTCTTGCGTAATGTTCTTATGCATTCTATGAATGGTGAAGCCGTCAAAGAGTACCAATAGACATAGAATAATGTGCTCACGCAGGAGTTGGCATCCGGATGATGAAACTGCTTCTAAAGAACCTGGTAGATATCACGGCGCAACGTGAAAACACACGTCTGGCCGGATCCGTCATCACCGCCTTGCATGAGCTCACCGACGTCAGGCAGATACGTGTGCACGACATTTTCTCGCTGCGCGACGAATGGTTCGTACAGGAAAAGATGCACCTCCACGAGGGACATCTGAGCACCATCGCCGAACACACCGACGACGATCCGAAAGAACCGCTGAGCAACTTCCCCGCTATCGAGGAATGCATGCGCCAGCACAAAAACGAACACTACGACATCACCGCCGACGGCACCCACGTGTTGTGGCTGCCGGTGTGGTTGCATGGCAAGGTCAACACCTGCCTCGAGATCCGTCACACGCACGCCTACGATGTGGCCACGCGCGAAATGATCGACGGCGTGTTTGCGATCTATTGCAATTACCAGAGCCTGCTCGACTACAGCGAACGCGACGCCCTCACCGGCCTGTTCAATCGCAAGACCTTCGACGAACAATTTTCACGCCACGCCTTTGCCATTGCGCCGCATGAATCGCATTCGGTCGACAACAACGAGCGCCGCCATTCCGACAACATCAAGTCGCACTGGCTGGCTGTGGTCGACATCGATCACTTCAAGCAAGTCAACGATCAATACGGTCATCTCTACGGCGACGAAGTATTGATCCTGATGGCCAATATCTTGCGCACCTCGTTCCGCTCGCATGACCGCATCTTCCGCTTCGGCGGTGAAGAGTTCGTCATCCTGCTGCGCTCGACCACGGTCGCCGATGCGCGCAAGATTTTCGACCGCTTCCGCCAGCATGTGCAGGATTATGACTTCCCGCAGGTCGGCAACGTCACCGTCAGCCTGGGCTTCGTCGGCATCTCGCATGAGACCCCGGTGGTGATACTCGGCCACGCCGACCAGGCGCTGTATCACGCCAAGGAAAACGGTCGTAACCGCATCTGCTATTACGACGAACTGGTCACCTCCGGCGTACTGAGCTCGGAAATCTCGACCAACGATATCGTCGAGTTCTTTTAACGCAGCTCTTGCCTTGGCCTGTTAACAATAAAAAAGCCGTTCATCACTGAACGGCTTTTTCATTTTCGGAACAGCAATTTACTTCGCCGCTTTCTTGCGCTGGCGCAGGAACTCGATCACACCCGGCAAGACCGACAACGCCACAATCGCCACGATCAACAGGCTGAGGTTTTGCTTCACCACCGGCAGGTTACCGAAGAAGTAACCGGCATACGAGAAGCTGGCCACCCACAGGACGCCGCCAATCACGTTATAGGCGAAGAAGCGCCGATATGTCATGGCGCCGACGCCGGCGACGAACGGCGCGAAGGTGCGTACGATAGGCGCGAAGCGCGCGATGATCACGGTCTTGCCGCCGTGGCGCTCGTAGAAGGCGTGGGTCTTGTCCAGGTATTCGCGCCTGAAGATGCGCGAATCAGGTCGATCAAAGACTTTCAGGCCGACCGCCTTGCCAATCTGGTAATTGACACTGTCGCCGAGGATGGCCGCGACGATCAGGGTCAGCACCATCAGGTGGACGTCGAACGCGCCGGTGGCGGCAATCGCACCGGTCACGAACAGCAGCGAATCGCCCGGCAGGATCGGCGTCACCACCAAGCCGGTCTCCGCGAAAATGATCAGGAACAGGATCAGGAACAGCCAGGGACCGTAGGCCGCAGCCAGTTCGGTCAGATGGCGATCAATGTGAACGATGAAGTCGACCAGAAACAAAAGGAAATCCATGAAGCCCGCCTGAAAAAGGAACGAAGGAAAACGCGCATTGTACCAAGAGCGGCGTTTCCTTCCCGTAACCCGGCGTCGTCATCGATGAGCTCAGGGCGCAAACTGTTTATATAATTTCTCGGCAATAGCGAACAGCGCCTCGTTGGCCTTGGCGCTGGAGATATTGGTCAGCACCACCAGCGCCACATCCTGCTCGGGGCTGAACCAGATGTGGGCCAGGTTCTTTTGATTGGAACCGCCATGGAACACCAGCGGCTGCGGTGCCCAGGCAGTCGTCACCAGCACCCAGCCGAGGCCGTACTTGCCGCTGCTCGGGGTGCCCGGTTCCGGGTTCTTGGCCGACGGCATGTCGATCACGGCGGTATGCAGGAACTTCAAGGTTTCCGGCTTGAGCAAGGCCGGGCCGCGCTTGCCCTCGCCGGCATTCCAGCCTGCCCAGCGCGCAAAATCGAGCACCGACATGTGAGCGCCGCCGGTGGGGCCGATGATCTGCGGATTGTCGTCGCCGGGTCCGGCCATGAACGCCTTGATCTTGCCGTCGTCCAGGATGCCGTGGCCGAGCGCGGCGTCGATGCGGCCCACCCGCGCCTGCGAACCGAGGCCGCCGGTCTTGAGCTCCAGCGCATCGAAGATCCATTCATTGATCAGTTCTTCCCAGCTCTTGCCGGCCACGCGCTCTATCATCGCGCCGGCAAGCGTATAGCCCATGTTGGAATAGGCGAAGCGCTGCCCCGGTTCGGCCTGCAGCGGCTTGCTCATCCATTGCTGCAGCAGCCAGTAGCGCAGGTCGTCGAGATTGCCTTCTTCGAAGGTCGACTTGGCCAGCAATTCAATGAACTCGGCGTTGTCGGATGGAATGCCCGAGGTATGCGACAACAACTGGCTGATCGTCACGCTGCGAAAGCGTGCATCCATGGCCGGCGCCAGCTCGGGGAAAACCTCGCCCACGGTGGTGCTCCATGTCATCTTGCCCTGATCCACCAGCATGCCGGCCAGCGTGGCGGTGAAGGCCTTGGTATCCGAGCCGATGTGAAAGCGATCGTTGAGCGTGACCGCGATGCCGGCGCCGTATTTACGTTCGCCCACCGCGCCGGCGCCGACGATCTTGCCATCCTTGACGACTGCCGCCGCCAGCGCCGGCAAACGGTACTGCGCCAGATAGGGCGTCAGCATTGCATCGAGCGATTCCTGCGCCTGCGCCACCGATGAGGTCATCAACGCTCCCGCCACAAAGGCCGCCAGACCCACGATCTGACGCAGCCCACCCCGGTGAAATAAAGCCATGAATTTCCCTTGCCTGAATAAGTTGAACTATTTTTTTAACGAGAGAGTACACGATACCGGCGGCTGCCGTCTTGCCCCGCCGCCCCTGCCGGCGCGTACTCACAACTTCCAACACAAACTTACGCTTCTTTACGCCGCACCACCATCAACCTCTTGCCGACGCTGTCGATATAGCGATTAACAGGCACACGGCGGCCACTCAGCAAGAAGCCTCCCGCGTACATGCTGCCTGCTGTCTATGGTGGTTTTGGCGACGGCGCCGTTGGCCGTCATGTGAAGCGGATGGGAAATGAAAAGAAAGCAAGGGAGATCAACATGCGACTGAAACTGTTGGGCGGACTATGCGCCCTATTCTTGTTTTTATTGATGGCCTTCGCCACGCACTACAAAATACATCTGGAACAGATCGGGCAAAGCACCGGCATCCTGGAATTGCTGGCGGCAGGCATACCCCTGCTGAGCCTGCTGCTGGCGAGTTTGTTCAATCGCCAACCGCGCCGCCAACCTATTCGTCGGGCAAGCCATCGCCGGCCAGGATCATCTGCGCGGCGCTGAGCAAATCGCCCGACAAACCGGCACGCGCCTGCTCCGGGGATTTGTCCTGCAAGCCCTTGAGCAAGGCCGCATGGTGCACCAGCGCCGGCGCTTCCGACAAGCGCCGCGAACCGGCGCGCAGGTCGAGGTTGATCACCGGCCCGACCTGCAGCCACAGGCTTTCTATCAATGCCACCAGCGTGCGCATGCCCGAGCCCTCATAGGCGGCGAAGTGCAACTGTTTGTTGAGGCGGATGATCAGGTCGACGTTGGGCTTCTTGCGATGCATCTCTATGCACAGCGTATCGTGCAAGTCGGCCACGGCCTGCAATCCCTGGGCCGAGATATTTTGTGCCGCATGCTCCACCGCCAGGCCTTCCAGCGCCAGACGGATTTTGAGCAACTCGCGGAACTTGTCTTTCGTCATCAGCGGCACGCGCACGGCGCGGTTGGGCAGGATTTCCAGCGCGCCTTCCGCAGCCAGTTGGCGGATCGCTTCACGCACCGGCATCGGACTGGTGCCGAGCGCCTCCGACAGGCTTTTCAAGGTCAGTTTTTGACCGGGGCGCACTTGCCCTGCCAGCAACAGCTCGCGCAAGTCGTCATACACACGCTGCGATAAGGTCGTGTGGGTGATTTTGCGTATCTGCGAAAGGTCCGCAAGTAGCGTGTGTTCCATGGTCCCCGGCTTCTCACTTGAAACCATTTCACCGGTGCCGATGAAATGCATCTGTGATCAAAAAACTAACGTTGAAAATTGTCGCGGATTATAGCAGTCGCCTGCTGCCGCCATCGCCTTGCATCCCCCGCCGCTGCGCGTTGCGACGCTTCCTGCCGCCGGCCGTCCGCAGTTCCAAGGCGCATGGACGACGCCGCCCGTTCATCATGCCCAAACCCGCGCCCTATTTCCACAACTGCTGCAACGCCGGTTGACACACCCCAATTCTATCGAATACATTTGATCACATGTCAAATAAATGACATAAAAAAGAGGCTGTTGCCAAAAACGGAGACCACGACCTGGGACACATTTGCGCCCTGGCTCGTTGTTCCGTGGGCCCGCAATCAGCACTCACATAAGAAAACAAGCCGCTCCCCTGCCCGTGCGATGTGCCACTTCCCGGCATTGCCCAACGCGCATGTGACGGCTTCCATCGAGACACCCGGCTTGCGCCGGACCATCAGGAGGTTTGCACCATGGAACAAGACAACAGCAAGATCGTGTCGCCCGGTCGTCGCACCATACTCAAGGCAGGCGCCGCAGTTGCCGGCGCCTCGGCGCTGGGCTTCCCGGCCATCGTCAAGGCGCAGTCGGACAAGATCATCATCGGCCACCTGACTCCGCGTACCGGCTTCCTCGGTCCGCTGGGCGAATACGCCGTCATGAGCATCACGCTGGCAGTGGAAGAAATGAACAAGGCCGGCGGCCTGCTGGGCCGTCAGCTCACCCTGATTTCGGAAGACTCGGTCAATCCGCCGACCGCCTCCTCCAAAGCCCAGCGCTTGCTGGAACGCGACGGTGCCGCGGTGCTGATCGGCGAAATATCGTCGGCCTCGGCGCTCGGCATTGCCCAGGTCGCGCAACGCAACCGCAAGCTGTTCATGAACACCGGCTGCAACTCCGACGAGTTGCGCGGCAAGAGCTGTAACAAATACATGTTCCACATCGAAGCCGCCAACTCCACCTATGTCAAAGCCTGCGGCCGCTCGCTGCTGCATGACAACCTGATCAAGGGCAAGAAGCTGTACGCCTTGAGCGCCGACTACGCCTTCGGCCACGACTTGCTGCGCGCCGCCAAGTCCTTCGTCTCGGCCAACGGTGGCAACATCGCCAACGACGAGCTGGTGCCCACCGATGCCACCGACTTCAGCCCCTACCTGCTGAAGATCCGCCAGGCCAAGCCCGACCTGGTCATCTCCAACCTGGCCGGCAACCAGATCACCAACTTCATCAAGCAATACGCCGAGTTCGGCCTGCCCTTCCCGATCGCCGGTTTCGGTTTCGACACCGCCGTGGCCTGGGGCGCGGGCGCAGACAACTTTGCCGGCACCTGGCCGACCACCTGGCACCATGACGTCAACGCGCCGTCGGCCAAGGCCTTCGTCGCCGCCTTCATGAAGAAGTATGGCAAGCCGCCGGAGAACCAGGCATGGGGTGAATACGTCGCCTTCCGCTCGATCGCCCAGGCCATCACAGAAACCAAGTCGCTCGACACCGCCAAGCTGATCGAGTACTTCGAAAAAGGCGCACCGATCGACGCCCTGAAGGCGCGCAAAGGCACCTATCGCGCATGGGATCATCAATTGCTGCAAGAGATGTACACCGTGACGCCCAAACCCAAGGCGCAGATCAAGGACAAGTGGGACTTCATGCTGCTGGGCGCCTCGGTGCCCGGACCGAACGAGTCTCTGGAAGTATTGGCGCCGACCATGCAAGAGAACGCCTGCACGTACACCTAAGCTTTCATCCGCTCTCCGTCGCTCCGGCGAACGCCGGAGCCCAGTGTCGTTTCGGTCGTCATCTGTCGATGTGACGACACTGGGTCCCAGCGTTCGCTGGGACCACGGCGAATAGTTGAATGTCTCCGCTTTTTCTTGTCCTCCCCTCCGGAGCAGCAATGCAAATCGTTTTCCTGTTGGAACAAATCCTCAACGGCCTGCTGGTCGGCGGGTATTACCTGCTGATCGCACTCGGGCTGTCGCTGATCTTCAGCCTCGGCGGCGTGGTCAACCTGGCGCATGGCGCCTTCTTCGCCATCGGCGCCTATCTCGCGGTGGAAATCACCAAGTACCTCGGCTTCGCCGGCGCGCTGATCATTTCGCCTCTGCTGGTGGCGCTGATCGGCATTCTGTTCGAGCGCTTCCTGCTGCGCAAATTCTATTCGGCCGACCCCATCCTGAGCCTGCTGCTGACCTTCGGCCTGGCGATGGTAGCGGAACAAGTCATCCGCATCTTCTGGGGCGCCTCGCCGCTGCCCGCGTCCATTCCGCCGGCCCTCAAGGGCCAGATCATGGTCGGCGACTTCATGTATTCCAAATACCGCCTGTTGATGCTGGTCGCCGTGGTCCTCGCGCTGACGCTGATCTGGCTGCTGCTCAACAAGACTTCCTTCGGCCGCGTGGTGCGCGCCGGGGTGCAAAAGCCGGACATGGTGGCGGTGCTCGGCATCAAGCTGCAACCTTACATGACCGCCATCGTGATGCTCGGCGTCGGTCTGGCCGCACTGGCCGGCGTGCTGTTCGCGCCGATCTCGGGTGTCCATCCGGCCATGGGTGCGGAAATCATGACCGCCGCTTTCGTGGTGGTGGTCATCGGCGGCCTCGGCAGTTTCTGGGGTGTGGTGCTGGCAGCGTTGCTGGTGGGCGTGGTGCGCGGCATCACGATCCAGTTCTACGCGCCGGCCGGCGAAGCGTCGATGTATCTGCTGATGCTGCTGGTGTTGATCTTCCGTCCGCGCGGCCTGCTCGGCGAACGCATCGAACGTTTTGAATGAGAGCGGCTGAAAAAAAGCCGCTGGCGGCGTTACACCGCCTTGCCTTACCTCCGTACTGTCTGCGTCGGCGTGCCTTGCCAGCGCCCTTTTTTCAGCCACTCTAAGGTGCCTGTAAGTATGTACAACAAATACCAATCCCTGTGGGTCACCGCGCTGGCGCTGATCGTCGTCCCCATCCTGCTGCAACTGCTGGGCCTGACCACCGGCTCTTCCACCGACGTCGTCATCTACGCCATCGCGGCAATGGGCCTTAACCTGCTGGTCGGCTATACCGGCCTGACCTCATTCGGCCATGGCGCCTGGTTCGGCGTCGGCGCCTATGCGGCGGCCTTATCGCAGAAGTACTGGTTCCCGGGCCAGATCGTCGCACCGATGCTGTTCACGATCGTCTTCATTGCCGCCGTTGCGGCGTTGGTCGGCTTCCTGATCCTGCGCCGGCGCGGCGTGTATTTCTCGTTGCTGACGCTGGCCTTGTCGGCGCTGACGTTCGCCATCGCCTTCCGCTGGACCGACTTCACCGGCGGCGAGTCGGGACTCGGCAATGTGGTGCGACCGGTCGTGGCCGGCATCGACCTCGACCAGTCGATTCCCTTCCTGGTGTTCGTCAGCGTGATTGCCTGGCTGGTGATGTTCGTGTTGCAACGCGTGATCCGCTCGCCGTTCGGCCACACCATCGTGGCGATCCGTGAGAACGAGCAGCGCGCGCGTTTCCAGGGCTACAGCACCATCGGCTACAAGCTGATCATGTTCATCGTCTCGGCCAGCGTGACCGGCCTGGCCGGCGCGCTGCTGGCCTTCCATCACCGCTTCGCCTCGGCCGAGCCGACCTCGGTGGCCTTCTCGGGCGAGCTGCTGGCGATGGTGGTGATCGGCGGCATGCGCAGCTTTCTCGGTCCGGCGCTGGGCGCGCTGTTCTATATCCTGTTCCGCGAATGCCTGTCGATCTGGACCGAAAACTGGTTGCTCTGGTTCGGCCTGGCCTTCGTCGGCTTCATCCTGTTCTCGCCGACCGGCCTGGTCGGCATCTGGCAACAGATCAAACGCCGCCTGCGCCCGGCGGCCGAAGTCGGCGCCGCGATGAGCCAGCGCCAGATCGTCGATGGTTTGCCATTGCCGGCTTTCCTGCAACCGCCTGCCCGCGAAGGCCTGGTGCTGGAAGTGAAAGACATCGACATTCGCTTCGGCGGCATCCAGGCGGTCAAAAGTGCGCAGATCAACTTGCACGCCGGCCAGATCCACGCGCTGATCGGCCCTAACGGCGCCGGCAAGACCACCACCTTCAACCTGATCTCCGGCATGTTCGTGCCCAACCACGGCACCGTCAAACTCAACGGTGAAGAGATCCAAGGCTTGTCGCCGGGGCAGATTTGCCAACGCGGCCTGGCGCGCTCGTTCCAGATTACCAATCTGTTCAAGGGCCTGACCATCTACGAAAACCTGCGCCTCTCGCTGCAGGCGCGCCACGCCGCGCGCTTCAACATGTGGCGCGACATCGACAGCTATCCCGAGATCCATGCCGAAACCGACGAGCTGATGCGTTTCCTCGGCCTCAAAGGCATTGACGATATCGAAGGCGGCGCGCTGTCATACGGCGGCCAGCGCCTGGTCGACCTTGGCATCGCGCTCGGCGCCAAACCGCAAGTACTGTTGATGGATGAACCGCTGGCCGGCCTGGCCGCCGCCGAGCGCGAGCGCGTGTCGCGACTGGTGAAGATCATTGCCGACAACATCCCGGTGCTGATCGTCGAGCATGACATCGACCGCGTGCTCGGCTTCTCGCATCAGGTCACCGTGATGAACCAGGGCAGCGTGCTGATGTCCGGCACACCCGACGAAGCGCGCGCCGACCAGCGCGTGCAAGAGATTTACACCGGCACCGGCACGCCGCCGGTCACCGGCCGCGTCGTCGGCGATGCGCAGGAACGTGCGCAATTGCTGGCCTTCGACAAGGTCAACGCTTTTTACGGCAAGAGCCACATCCTCAACGATGCCACGCTGGAAGTACGCGAAGGTGAAATCGTCGCCCTGCTCGGTCGCAACGGCGCCGGCAAGTCGACGCTACTGAAAACGCTGACCGGCCTGCTGAAACCTGCGTCAGGAGCCATTCGCTACAACGGCAGCGACATCGCCGGCCTCAGCGCGCCGGACATCGCCCGTCTCGGTATCGGTTACGTGCCGCAAGGGCGCGGCCTGTTTGCCGGCATGACGGTGGCGGAGAATCTCTCACTCGGCCGCTTGGCGCGCAAGACCGACAGCAGTAACGGCATCGCCTGGAGCGAAGAAAAAATCCTGCACTACTTCCCGCGCCTGAAGGAACGCCTGCACACCCACGCCGACTTCCTCTCCGGCGGCGAACAGCAAATGGTGGCGGTGGCGCGCGCGCTGTCGGGCAACGTCAAACTGCTGTTGCTCGACGAGCCCTTCGAAGGCCTCGCGCCGGCCGTGGTGCAAGAGCTGTTCACCGTCTTCGACCAGTTGCGCCGCGAAGTCTCCATCGTCATCGTCGAACACAATCTCGACCTGGTGCTGGCGCTGGCCGACCGCGTGTTTGCACTGGAACGCGGCGCAGTGTTCCACACCGGCCCGGCGCAACCGCTACTGACCGACCTGACTTATCGCAAGCAAGTTCTCTGGCTTTAATCTTTTTACCCGTAACAAGGACCACAACATGAACACCAGTTTGAAAGATCAACGCGTCGTCGTCACCGCAGGCGCCCAAGGCATCGGCCTGGCGATCACCGCCTCCTTCGTCGAAGCCGGCGCCCACGTCCACATCTGCGACGTCAGCGATGACTTCCTCAACAATGCGCGCAAGCAATTCACCAACGCGCCGGTCAGTTACAGCAAGACCGACGTCGCCGACGAAGCGCAGGTCGACGCCATGTTCGCCACGCTGACGCAACGCTGGGGCACGCTCGACGTGTTGGTCAACAACGCCGGCATTGCCGGCCCGACCGCCAAGGTCGAAGAGACCGAACTGGCGGCGTGGGACCAGACCATCGCCGTCAACCTGACCGGCCCCTTCCTGTGCACGCGCCGTGCCGTGCCGCTGCTCAAGAAAGCCGGCGGCGGTTCCATCGTCAACATTTCGTCGGCCGCCGGCCGCCTCGGCTTCCCGCTGCGTACGCCCTACTCCGCCTCCAAGTTCGGCGTCATCGGGCTGACCGAAAGCTGGGCGATGGAACTCGGTCCCGCCAACATCCGCGTCAACGCCATCCTGCCCGGCATCGTCGCCGGAGAACGCCAGGAACGCGTGATCGCGGCCAAGGCAGCGTCCTATAACATCGGCCACGAAGAAATGCGCGAGCGCCTGTTGTCGAAGGTATCGATGCGCAAGATGGTCACCGCGCAAGACATCGCCAACCAGATCATCTACCTCTGCTCGCCGGCAGGTTCGGCCATCAGCGGGCAAAGTTTGTCGGTCTGCGGTAATGTCGAACACTTGGGCTAACGAGCGAACAGAGGAGACAACATGAATGAAAAAATCGCCGTCATCGGCGCCGGCCTGATCGGCCGCGCCTGGGCCATCGTATTCGCACGCGCCGGCTGCAGCGTCGCCATTTACGACGCCGTGCCGGAAGCGCTCAGCGCCTGCACCAAGCTCTTGCGCGACAACATCAGCGACCTCGCCAAGCATGGCCTGATCAACGAAACGCCGGCCACCGTGCTGGCGCGCATCACCCCGGTCGCCAGCCTGGCCGCAGCACTCGAAGGCGCCGCGCTGGTGCAGGAAAACGTCAAGGAAACGGTCGACGTCAAACGCCAGATCTTCGCCGAGATGGACAAACTGGCCGCGCCCGACACCATCCTCACCAGCTCGACTTCGTGGATCCCGACCTCCGAGTTTTCCGAACACTTGCCCGGCCGCGCCCGCATCCTGGTCGCCCATCCGGTCAACCCGCCCTATCTGGTGCCGCTGGTCGAACTGGCGCCTGCACCATGGACCTCGGCCGACACCGTCAAACGCGCGCACGACATCTACACCCGCGCCGGCCAGTCGCCGGTGCTATTGAAGAAAGAGATCACCGGCTTCCTGCTCAACCGCATCCAGGGCGCAGTGCTCAACGAAGCGCTGAACCTGTACGAAAACGGTTACGCCTCCTCGGAAGATCTCGACAAGGTACTGAAGGACGGCCTCGGCCTGCGCTGGTCCTTCATGGGCCCGTTTGAAACGATCGACCTCAATGCGCCGGAAGGCGTGATCGACTATGCCAAACGCTACGGCCACACGTATCGCGATGTGGCGAAGACGCAATTGCCGAATGAATGGGATGCGGCAACGCTGAAGCAGATCGAAGACGAACGACGCACCGTGCTCAAAGCGGATCAGCTGGAAGAACGCTCGCGCTGGCGCGACAACCGATTGATGGGATTGGTGGCGCATAAGCGGAAGCAAGCAACCTAGTTAGCGCGACTAAAGAAGAGTAATCACGATGCCGCAGGCGAGTGAACCCTGGCGATGCGCAGCGAGCCAGTCTGGAAGTCCGCTTGCGAGCAGCCGGTGGCGGCAGGTGCAAATCGGATAAAGAGGGGAAACTTGTCTGAGCGCAGCGAGTTTGTTTCCCCTCCCGATTTGCGCCTGACGACGCCGGGGACCCCGAAGGGGCTGCGAACTTGCGGTCGCCTTCTTTTGCTTACTTTTCTTGGCGAAGCAAGAAAAGTGAGCGGCTGCCGGGCCGCCCCCGGCTAGGTCGTCCGAAGAGACTACAGACTTAGCTACCGATGAACCGTAAGTCGAACGGTAGAAATAGATAGATACGCAAGACAAGCCCCACAAACCAACAATCACCAGGAGAACCAAATGAGCAAACCCAAAAAAGTCATCATCACCTGCGCCGTCACCGGCGCCATCCACACCCCCTCGATGTCACCCTACCTGCCCGTGACTCCGGACGAAATCCGCGACGCCGCGCTGGGAGCCGCCGAAGCCGGCGCCGCTATCGTCCACCTGCACGCACGTGATCCACATAACGGCAAGCCAACGCAAGACCCCAACGAATTCCGCAAATTCCTGCCGCAGATCAAAGCCAAATCCAACGTCGTCATCAACCTCACCACCGGCGGCGCGCCGACCATGGGTGTGGAAGAACGCCTGCAACCGGCGCTGCAACTCAAACCTGAAGTCGCCTCGCTCAACATGGGTTCGATGAATTTCGGCCTGTACGAAATGCTGGGACGTTTCAAAGACTTTAAATACGATTGGGAAAAACCTTACCTCGCCGAATCCGACGACCGCATCTTCCGCAACACCTTCAAGGACATCGCCTACATCCTCGAATCGTGCAGCGCCAATCAGACCCGTTTTGAAATTGAATGTTATGACATCGGCCACCTTTACACCGCTGCACACTTCATCGATCGCGGCCTGATCAAACCACCGTTCCTGATTCAATCGGTGTTCGGGTTGCGCGGCGGTATCGGCAACGACGTGGAAGACGTGATGCACATGAAGCGCACCGCCGACCGCCTGTTCGGTGAAGATTATTTCTGGTCAGTGCTCGGCGCCGGTCGCGGTCAGATTCCTATCGCCACGATGTCGGCGGCAATCGGCGGCCATACCCGCGTGGGCCTGGAAGATTCATTGTGGGATGGCCCGGGCAAGCTGGCCGAGAGCAATGCAGCCCAAGTCAAACGCATCCGCACCGTGATCGAAGCGTTGTCGCTGGAAGTCGCCACACCCGACGATGCGCGCCAGATGCTCAAGCTCAAGGGTGGCGACAACGTCGCGTTCTGACTTACATCACGCTCAGTCCGCCGTGCGCTTCGGCACACGCTCGCCCGTGTCAGGATCGATGCAATCGCATCGACATGGAACGCATTGATCCTGATGGTGCAGATACGCTTGATGTGACCGACGTTGTTGATGTTACTGGAATCGCTGATGTACGCCGGCATGACGACGTGCCGATGCTCTGCGTTGAGTTGTCACTCTATTTGTCGCCCGGTTTTCCACTTTATTCGTCGCTTTCCTTACCCACAAGATACTTCCTACATCGTTTACTAGAAACCTCTAGTAGATCCTGAAAACTCTTCCGCTATTTCCGCTTTCCGCTACACCGCTCCGTTTTCCTGTGATGTACTGCCCCCCGTTTTTCAATGACACAGGAAATGACAATGAAGAAGTCTTTGTTACTCGCAGCATCCGTATTCGCGCTCATCGCAGGCAACGCAGCCCACGCACAGACGGCCCCCGCCTCTCCGTATTACGTCGGCGTCCAAGGTGGCGTCGCCTGGGCGAAGCTGCAAACGTCTCCGGGCGACCGCATTCGTTCGGAGAACACAACACCTCTGCTGGGCCGCCTGTCGGCAGGCTATCAAGCGACACCCAATTCAGCTCTGGAACTGGGCTATTTCTTCTCTGGCGATTTCAAACAACAGGGTACAAACGGCGTCTCCACTTATGATCGCAAAGCAAGTTTCAGCGGCGGCGATCTCAGCTACGTGTACAAATTCACGGACGTTGTTCCAGGCCTGTTTCTGAAAGCCGGCGGAACGTATTCGAAAACAACCGCGAAGGGAACAAACAGAACCCTTGGTGTTGTCACCGCCACGGGTTCCGGCTCGGCAACCGGTTTTGGTTATCTGTTCGGCGTCGGCTACGAGACAAATCTCAGCGGCAAGCTCGACGGCAACGTCAGCTATACCCGCTATCAACATCTGGCCGGCGTCAGCGGTAGCGGCGTTAATTCCTTCACGGTTGGCCTGAAATACCACTTCTAAATCTGCCCCTGGCGGCAACTGCCGACGACGCTCATCGCGTCGCCGGCATATTGTCTGACACGTCGTGTCAGCGCTTTGCGCGAGCTGATTTCTCTCTCGTCTTACAAACAGACTGGTTCGTTTTTTGCGAGCATCATTTCTTTTCATTTTCTTTTGCTGTCAGCATTTCTCCTGATTGGCAGAATGATCGATTCAGATGCTGTCAGTTTCTCCGTCGTTTCAACACCATGCTCCGGCAGCAACTGTCAGCAATCGAAAGCGAGCCGGTGTCAGATGTGCACAGCGACGGAACATCAACAGCGTCAAGGTAGTCAAATTTAACTGAGTGCAAAATTGACTGTGATACAGATCAACGATGCCACGGTGAGCGCTGCGCTGCACGCCAACCATCCCAGGTGACAACAAACCCAGGTGAACAATGAAAAAAGAAAAAACGCCATTCGGCGAAAACCCGCCACCCAGCGATCCCGACGACAAAGTCGCTTCTCGTCGCGGTTTCCTCTTCAAAACCATTGCCATCGTGCCGGCAGCATCGGCGCTCACGGCAACGGGTCTGACCTCTGCCATAGGTCAGACACCGGCAGCAGTGAAAGTCGCTCCCGGGCCCGATTATCAACCCCGCTTTTTCAACGCTGATGAGTGGACCTTCATCAAGGCCGCGGTCGATCGTCTGATCCCCGCCGACAACGAAGGACCGGGCGCGCTCGAACTGAACGTGCATGCCTTCATCGACGGCCAGATGGAGTCCGGTTTCGGCCATGCTTCCAACTGGTATATGCAAGGCCCGTTCAAGGGCGACGCTTCCCCCTTGTTCGGCTATCAGGCCAGCATGCCGCCGCGTGAACTGTACCGCGCCGGCATCGCCGCGCTGAACGATTATTGCCGCAAGAATTTCAGCGGCAAAATCTTCGCACAACTGCCGCCGAACGATCAGGAACAACTGTTCAAGGACATGGACGGCGGCAAGATCCAGTTCGAGACGGTGTCGGCGCAGTGGTTCTTCACCTTCCTGCTGCAAAACACCAAAGAGGGCTATCTGTCGGATCCCATCCACGGCGGCAACAAGGACATGGCGGCCTGGAAGATGATCGGCTTCCCTGGCGCGCGCGCCGACTTCCTCGATTTCGTCGGACCGTCGGACAAGGCTTACCCCTACGGCCCGGTCAGCATCGGCGGCAAACAGAGCTAAGCAGCATCCCCGCGACATCGCTGCACCAGATGGTGCGCTATGCAAGCTGGCGACGAAAAAGAAAACACTGAAATCCGAGGAACACAACAATGGCTGATATCAAAAAACCGAAGGTCGACGTCGTGCTGGTCGGCATGGGCTGGACCGGCGCGATCATGGGCATGGAACTGACTGATGCAGGTCTCAACGTGGTCGGTCTGGAGCGCGGCGAAAACCGCGACACCAATCCCGATTTCGCTTATCCGAAAATCGCCGACGAGCTGACCTACGCGGTGCGCTACAAGCTCATGCAAAACCTCTCCCGTGAGACGGTCACCGTGCGCCACTCAATCAACGACGACGCCCTGCCCTACCGCCAACTCGGCTCCTTCCTGCTGGGCGACGGCGTCGGCGGCGCGGGCGTGCACTGGAACGGCATGACCTGGCGCGCCTATGACGCCGAGCTGCAAATCCGCAGCCACTACGAACAACGCTACGGCAAACGTTTCATCCCGGCCGACATGACCATCCAGGATTGGCCGATGACCTATGCCGAGCTGGAACCCTTCTACGACCGTTTCGAATATATCGCCGGCGTGTCCGGCAAAGCCGGCAACATCAATGGCAAGATCATCGAAGGCGGCAACCCGTTCGAAGCGCCGCGCACGCGCGACTATCCGGTGCCGGCGCTGAAAGACAATGCACCCGCCAACCTGTTCGCCAAGGCCGCGCGCGAAGTCGGCTACCATCCGTTTCCGATTCCCGCCGCCAATGCGTCGCAGGCTTACCAAAATCCTTACGGCATGCAGCTCGGCCCCTGTAATTTTTGCGGCTACTGCGAACGCTTCGGCTGCTACATGTACGCCAAGGCCTCACCGCAAACCTGCATCTTGCCGGCGTTATTGAAGAAGCCCAATTTCGAATTGCGCGACAAGTCCTACGTCACCAAGGTCAACCTCGACAGCGACGGCAAGCACGCCACCGGCGTCACCTACATGGATGCACAAGGACGCTCGGTGGAACAACCGGCCGACATCGTGATCCTGTGCGCCTACCAGATGCACAACGTACGCCTGTTGCTGCTGTCGGGCATCGGCAAGCCTTATGACCCCAAGACCGGCGAAGGCAATGTCGGCAAGAACTATGCTTACCAGAAGAACAGTTCGGTCTCGGTCTACTTCGACAAGGACGTCGCCATCAACCCCTTCATCGGCGCCGGCTCCGGCGGCCAGGTGTTCGACGACTTCAACGGCGACAACTTCGACCACGGTCCGCTCAACTTCGTCGGCGGCGCCTACGTCAGCGCGATGGTCACCGGCGGTCGGCCGATCGGGCAATCGATGACGCCGGACGGCACGCCCAAGTGGGGCAGCCAATGGAAGAAGGCGCTCAAGGACAACTACCTGCATTCCTTCAACATCGGCACCGAAGGATCGGTCATGGCCAATCGCGAAAACTACCTCGACCTCGACCCCACCTACAAAGACGTCTACGGCGTGCCGCTGCTGCGCATGACCTACGACTGGAAAGACAATGAAGTGCGCATGTCGCAATTCGTCACCGAGAAAGCCGCGCTGGTGGCCAAGGCCATGAACCCGAAAGCCTTCACCCCGCATCCGCCCAAGTTCGGCGATCACTACGACGTGCGACCGTACCAGACCACCCACACCACCGGCGGCGCCATCTGCGGTGACAAGCCGAGCAACAGCGTGATCAACAAATACCTGCAATGCTGGGACGTGCACAACGTCTTCGTCATGGGCGCCAGCGCCTTCCCGCAAAACTGGGCCTACAACCCGACCGGCATGGTCGGCGCGCTGGCTTACTGGTCAGCTGCCGCGATCCGCGAGCGCTATCTGAAAAACCCCGGCCCGCTGGTGCAAGCATGAGTGCCCGTCTGTTCGGGCAAGCCTTGCTGACGGTCGCAACCACAGCAACGCTGAGCTTCTCCGGCCTCGCGCTGGCGCAAACCCCGGCACCGGCTGCCAGCGCCGACCAGGCGCAGCAAATCCAGCGCGGCGAATACCTCGCCCGCGCCGGCGACTGCATGGCCTGCCACACCGTCAAAGGCAAAGCGCCCTTCAGCGGCGGACTGGCCATGAACACGCCGTTCGGCACCATCTACAGCACCAACATCACCGCCGACAAGCAAACCGGCATCGGCAACTACAGCCAGGACGAGTTCGCCGCCGCCGTGCGCAAAGGCACGCGCAAGGACGGCAAGCGCCTGTATCCCGCGATGCCCTACACCTCGTTCGCCAAACTCAGCGACGACGACGTCTCGTCGCTGTACGCTTACTTCATGCAAGGCGTGAAGCCGGTGCAGCAAGACAATCCCAAAACGGCGCTGCCGTTCCCGTTCAACATGCGCATCCTGATGGCCGGATGGAACCTGCTGTTCTTCGACGACAAGCCCTTCAAGGCCGACTCGACTCAAAGCGTGGATTGGAACCGCGGTGCCTACCTGGTGCAAAGCCTGGGCCACTGCGGCGCCTGCCACACGCCGCACGGACGCCTGGGCCAGGAGAAATCACTGGACGGCAGCAGCGACAGCTTCCTGGCCGGCTACACGCTGGACAACTGGCACGCCCCCAGCCTGCGCAATGACAAAGACGGCCTGGGCCGCTGGAACAAGGAACAGATCGCCGCCTACCTGCGCACCGGCCGCTCCGACGACGGCGCCGCCTTCGGTGCCATGAGCCAGGTCATCAACGACAGCACGCAATATCTGAGCAACGCCGACTTGCTGGCCATCGGCACCTACCTCAGCAGCCTGCCCGGTACGAAACCTGGCGACGGCGCGACCAAGGCAACGGCAGCGTCCAATGCCGCCGGCGCCGACCAACCGGCAACGATGGAATTGCGCTCCGGAAAATTGCAGACCGCCGGCGCCAGCGTATATCTCAACAACTGCAACGCCTGCCACCGCTCGGACGGCACCGGTGCCATGAAGGCCTTCCCGGCGCTGGGCAAGAACGCCGTCGTCAACGTCGACGACCCAACCTCACTGATCCATATCGTGCTGGCCGGCAGCGCCATGCCCTCCACCAAGTCGGATCCCGCGCCGATGGGCATGCCAGGATTTGGATGGCGTCTGAATGATCAGGAAGTGGCGGAGGTGGTCAGCTTCGTGCGCGGCAATTGGGGCAATCATGGTGGGGCGGTGACGGCTGAGCAGGTGGCGGTGGTGCGGAAGGCTGCGCAGAAATGAGCGTTGGCGTGAGGCGGGTCTGACATGGCCGGCTTCACGTTTTGTTTCGACGTGCTTTTTGGGTAGCTTCGGTCTTTCTTTCTTCGGACGACCGTGCCTGGGGGCTGAAGCACTGCTTCAGCCCCCAGGCAAACCCAGTTCGTCCGAAGAAAGAACAACAAAAGCCACCTAGCAACAAAAGCCCATCCGCCCCCCCAAAAACCAGCCCCCTCGCCCAAATAAGTTACAATCCCCTTCATTCCATCAGCACCAAATCCCATGCGCCAATATCTCGATTTCATGCGTCATGTCTACGAACATGGCACCGAAAAAACCGACCGCACCGGCACCGGCACCCGCTCCGTATTCGGCCACCAGATGCGCTTCAACCTGCAGGAAGGCTTTCCCCTGCTGACCACCAAGAAGCTGCATCTCAAGTCCATCGTGCATGAGCTGATCTGGTTCCTGGCAGGCTCGACCAATATTGCTTATCTAAAAGACAACGGCGTCAAGATCTGGGACGAATGGGCCGATACGGAAGGCAACCTGGGCCCGATCTACGGCTACCAATGGCGTTCCTGGCCGGCGCCCAACGGCGAGCATATCGACCAGATCGCACAAGTCGTCAGCCAGATCAAAAACAATCCCGACTCGCGCCGTCTGATCGTCTCGGCATGGAACGTCGCCGACATTCCGCAAATGAAGTTGCCGCCTTGCCATGCCTTCTTCCAGTTCTACGTGGCCGACGGCAAGCTGTCCTGCCAACTGTATCAACGCAGCGCCGACATCTTCCTCGGCGTGCCCTTCAACATCGCCTCCTACGCGCTGCTGACGCACATGGTCGCGCAACAAACCGGCCTCGACGTCGGCGACTTCGTCTGGACCGGCGGCGATTGCCACCTGTACTCCAACCACATGGAACAAGTGCAGGAACAACTCTCGCGCACGCCGGGCCCGTTGCCAAAACTCAACATCAAGCGCAAGCCGGAATCCATCTTCGACTACAAATTCGAAGACTTCGAAATCACCGACTACGAAGCACAAGCCCACATCAAGGCGCCCGTCGCGGTCTGATTTGTTTGCTTGTTGCTGTACGTGAAAACGCCTGCATAATGCAGGCGTTTTTGTTTCTGAAGAATACGAATCAAAAATCACATCGCACGAAATCCGAGAAATGCCTCGAATGAATCCATGTCTGACGGACTTTTAACGCAGGACGTCTCGGATCGGGAAACCAATGGATTGGTTTTTTTGTCTCCTTTCACATTTCATCTCTCTCACTGACTTTGCAAGGCTGAATTAGCAATACGACGGTTCTTTTCTTTCGCATTCTTTGCCATCGTCTTATCCCTGCTTGGATGCTCACACCCATCACACAAAATATAGAGTTCTGGCTGGGCCTGTTCTTCGGCGGCATGATCATCATGTGGCTGTACAACCTGATGCTGCTGCTCTATTTGCGCGACCGCGCCTATTTTTACTATATCTATTGCCTCGGCGGATTCATCATCACCTTCGCCTACATGAACGGCTTTGCGCCCTTGTTCATGACCATGGGCTGGTGGTCTGAGCGCCTGTTTGCGTTGTGCGCCTATGCCGCCATGCATGGCGTCATCCTGTTTGCGCGCCACTTCCTTTTACTCAAGGACACCGCGCGCTGGTTGGACAACTGCCTGCATGTGGCGCAATGGCTAGTGGTGGCCAGCATGGCCGCGATTTTCTTCCTCGCGATGGAAAATCCTTACTACATCTTGAATTACCTGATCTTCGCCATTGTTCCCTTCCTGATTGCGGCCGGCATCGTGCGCTGGCGCCAGGGCTATGCTCCGGCCAAGTTGTATTGCGTCGGCTGGGTGGTGTTTTCCATTTCTTTGGCCTTGATTGCATTCAAGTTCATCGGCTTGTTGCCGGCCAACTTTGTCACGAACTATGCGATTCAGTTTTCTTCCGTATGGGAGACCGTTATTTTTGCATTCGCACTGGCCTACCGCATCAAGTTGATGGAGCAGGAAAGCCAGGATCGTGCGATTCAGTTCGTGGCGGAACTGGAAGCTTCGGTGAAGAAAGAGAAACAGGCCGTGAGGGACAAGACGGTATTCATTTCAGCCATCAGCCATGAACTACGCAATCCTCTGCAACATCTCACGGGCGCGATTGAAGTACTGGCGATACAAGACAGGACGAGCGCCATCGATCCTTTCATCGCGACGATACAGCGCGCTGCCGAACAATTGACGGCGCAGATGCGCGACATCGGCGACTACTCGAAACTCGAAGCAGGCGTGCTGGAAGCGAGAGCGAAGGATTTCATGTTGGGCGATTTGCTGGCCGACGTGGTTGACGACTTCACCCCGCAAGCCGAGCGCAAGGGTATCGCGCTGGTCTTGGACAATCCGAACAGCACGCTAGACCTGACCGCCGATGCCGACCGCCTGCGACAGGTGCTCAACAACCTGATGTCCAATGCGATCAAATTTACCGAGCACGGCAGCGTCGTCATTGCCGAAACAATAGAGGCCGGTAAACCCGGCGGCCTGCAACTGGTCCTCTCCGTGACGGATACCGGACCCGGCATTGCTCAGGACGATTTACCCAAGCTGTTTCACTTGTTCTCGCAACTAGAGTCTCCGCATAAGAAACTGGGAACAGGATTGGGATTGTCCATCGTCAAAGGCATCGTGGCCTTGTTGCAAGGCGAGATCCGTGTCAGCAGCGAAGTGGGCGTCGGCACCCGCATGCAAATACGCATACCGGTGCAGCCGGCAATGTAGGCATCGTCATTTGATTGCCATTTGATTTAAACCATACAACTACCAGCAAAACATTATGAACAAGACCGCTTCCAACAATCCTGATACCGACAGCATTCGCGCCCTGCTGAACAAGCACGGCATCGGGCAACGTCAACATGCCAAGGTCGTCGCCGAAATCATCGGGCTCGGTTATGTGTCAACGTCGCAGAAATTTGCCGGCATCCGCGGTTGGTCTGCGGGCCAACTGAAACTGATAGCGCAACATTTTTCCAACTTGCCAGCGGATGCGGCAAACACGCCATCCGCACCGACCGAACAACAGGGGGTAGCAACGGCGCCATGGAATGCCGTCCTGAGTGTGAGCAATATTCCGCAACGCTGCTCCTTGCAGCACGGCGATATCGCCAGGCAGCCGGAAGCGGAAAACCTGGTTGCGATCGACGACGCCGAAGGCTGGACCGTGATACCAGGCGCCAAGGCCGAGGCCGGACGCACTGCTTACAAGGTCGCAAAAATGGAAGTCTTTCCGGCGCCCCGTATCGCTGCGCTGGACGACAATGCCGAGATCCCCAGCGCCATTGCCGGCATGTTCGCCCATCACGGCATGCAAGTGTCGTCGTTCAGCGATCCGGATTCCATGCTGGCGGTATTGCAGGCACAGGTGCAGGCGTTTGAGGGCTATATCCTGGACTGGGCGCTGGGCGCCGGCAAGACCGCTGAGCCGGTGATCGTCTTCATACGGCAAACCCTGAAGTCCAACGCGCCCATCACGATACTGACCGGTGAGTTGCGCACCCTGGGGACGAACGGCTCCGATATCGCGCGCATGGCGCAAAGCTATGGTGTCGCCGTGCTCGAAAAGCCAGCCATGCTGGAGATGCTGGCAGGCACTTTTTACAACAAGCTGTTCCGGATGAATGGAACGTATTGATCCGGTATTTTCGAGACGAAATTGAATTTATTACATTTGCCGAAACAGAAATTCGACGGCAACAACAAAAGCCAGTACTCGCACGCGGCGGCGTTTGTGACGGAAGTTATGCTGACCATCATCTTCCTGATCGTCATCCTGGGCGCCCCCGACAAACACGCGCCGGCCGGCTTTGCGCCGATCGCAATTGGCCTGGCATGGACATTGACCTACCTGATCTCGATACCGGTGGCCAACACCTCGGTGAAGCCGGCCCGCTCGAGCGGACCGGCGCTGGAACAGTTGTGGTTGTTCTGGGTTGCGCCTATCGTGGGCGCTGTCATCGCGGGTGTGGTCGATCCCTTCATGACGGAAAACAAGTAAGCAACGCGAAAGCCGCGCATCTATGTGCGGCTCTTTTCCGTGGAGGATTTCTTCAGCTCAGAACGCGGCTTAGTAGGGACTGTTATAGATGAATTTGCTAGTGCGAACGCGCGGCAGGCGTTGACTACCTGGGCGCAGCGACGCGTCGTAGCGGCAATGCAACAACGGCAGGCGACGCCTGCAGCCGCTCCCGAAGGGTTCCAGTCTGAAAGCACGCTGGCCGCGTTGCATGGCTTGCCGGCATGCTTTCTGGCGGGAACGGATCTCGCAAATTCATTTTTAACAGACCCTAGTTCGTAATTGTTATTTCCCCTCGCACGCGCCAGCCGCTATATTGCAGCGATAGATCGACTGAAAGGATCCTGTCATGCGCCAACTGCCGAAAACGATTGCCCTCCTGACCTCATGCGCAGTGCTGGTGGCGCTGGCCTTGCCGGGCTTGTCGCATTGGGATTCCTTTGCGCTGGCGGCCTCGGTGGCGATGCTGGGGCTGGGACTGGTGTATCCATGGGCCTTGTCGGGCGAACGTGCCGACACCGGCTTGGCAGCACGACGCGACATGCAAGAAGTCGATGTCGGGCCGGCCACCACTGCGATCCTGTTTTAAGCGCCGTTCAGGACGCGGTTCTCGCCTTTTCCGGTGTACCGCCGGAGTCGGTACCGGGATTGCCGTATTGCGCGCCATCCTTCCAACCTCCGCCCAACGCCTTGTACAAAGACACGGTTGCTTGCAGGCGTTGCAGCTTGATCTGCCCCAATTGATTTTGCGCTTCCGACAAGATGCGCTGGGTATCGAGCACGACCATCAAATCTTCGGCGCCGACGCGATAGCGGATTTCCGATAGTTCAAACGCAAAGCGCGCCTGGTCGACTTCCTGGTTCTTGAGACGATAACGTTCTTCGAGGCTGCGAATCGCCCCCAATGATTTTTCCACCTCCGACAAACCACTCACGACCGCCGAGCGGTACACCTGCACCAGTTCCTGTTTTTGCGCAATGGCGAGATCGCGTTGGCTGCTCAGGCGGCCGGCATCGAAGATCGGTGCCGTCAGCGAAGCGCCCAGGTTGGCCAGCAAATTGGGACCATCGAACAGCGACAGCAAGGCGTTGCTCTGGGCGCCGGTCGAACCGGTCAGGCGGATGCTGGGGAACAAGGCCGCGCGCGCCACCGCGACATTGGCGTTGGCCTCGGCCAGACGCGCTTCGGCGCGCCGGATGTCGGGACGACGCGTGAGCAGCTCGGAAGGCAAACCCGGCGCGATCTTCGGCATCTGTATCGTGGCCAAGCCTTTTTCGCTGACGGTGAAGCTTTGCGGCGGACGGCCCAGCAAGGTTGCCAACGCCGTTTGCGCGTCACGCTCTTGCTGCATCAGGTCGGGGAGCACCGCTTGCTGATTGGCCAGCGCCGAGCGCTGGCGCGCGAGATCGAGCGGCGATGCGGCGCCGGCGCGGCTTTGCGCTTCCACCAGTTTCAACACGCGCTGGGAATTGGCAGCGTTCTGCTGGGCGATTTGCAGGCGGTCGCGCAACGACAGCACTTGCAGGAAGGTCGAGACGATGCCGCTGGTGACGGTGAGCGCGACCGTTTCACGGTCGTAGATATTGGCGCGCAACGAGGCTTCGGCGGCGGCCAGGCCGGCTTTGTTCTTGCCCCAGAAATCGATTTCGTAATTGATCTCCAGCATACCGCTGGCGGTGGTGGTGGCGGTGCCGCCGCTCAAGGGCAAGGCGCGATTGGCGCTGGAGGCAATGTCGACGTCGGGCAACAGCGGCGCGCCGGCAATGCGCGCGTTGGCTTCAGCCTGGCGCACGCGCGACATGGCGGCGGCGATTTCAAAATTATTCTGTTGTCCCTCGTTGACCAGGCTGCTCAACTCGGGACTACCGAATTGTTTCCACCAGTCGGTGTCCAGCACGATTTGCCCGGCGCTATCGGTGCCCGCCGCTACCGAGGGATCGCTCCATTGCTTGGGCACCTCGAGTTTTTGCACAGGCTCGACGGCCACCTGGGTCGCAGCGCAGCCGGCCAGCATCAGCGCCAGCACGGTGGCGCTGACGGGCTTCATCAAATACGTGGTGGAAGCAGATGCCATGACAATCTCAAGAAAACTAGCCGGCCTTGTCGCCGGTACGTGTTGCAGAAGGCGGCGTCACAGGCAGCAAGACTTGCTCGCCTTCCGCCAAGCCGGAAATGACTTGCGCCTTGTCGGCATTGCGGATGCCGATCTTGACGTCACGGGTTTCAAGCTGACCGTCGGCACGCACGACCTTCAACTTTTGCATGCCCTTGTTGTCCGGCTTGACCACCAGCGACGCGGGAATCATCACCGCGTGTTCGACTTTGGCCAGCACGAAAAACACGTCGGCCGTCATGCCGGCCATCAGTTCGCGACTCGGGTTGGAGACGTCGAACAGCACCGTGTAAAAGGCTTTCTTGCCTTGCTTGCCGGAGTCGTCCGCGGGCAGCAGCATGATCTGGCGCAGCTTGCCGGCCCAGCGTTTGCCAGGATATCCGGGCGTGCTGAAATAGGCCGTCATACCCTTTTGCAGTTGGGTGACATCTTCTTCGGCCACGCGCGCCTGCACGCTCATCTTGCTGAGGTCGGAGATGCGCATGAGCACATCCTGGTTGGCCGACAAGGTTTGGCCGATGCGCGCAGTCAAGGCCACCACGGTGCCGCTGACCGGTGCCACCACCTTGGTCTGCTTCTGCACGGCTTCGTCTTCCTTCATGGTCGCATCGAGCTGCTGGATCTGCGCGTTGATGGCGTCGACCTTGGCGGCGGCCGAATACATGCCCATGCGACTCGATTCGAAGGCTTCTTCACGCGTGGCGTTCTCGGCCTTCAACTGGGTCTGGCGCTGGAATTGCAACTGGGCGAAATCAAGTTGGGCGTTTTGTCCGGCCAGCTCGGCCTTCAGGCGCGCCATCTGGGCACGGTTGTTTTCGGCGCGGCCGGCTTGCACCACCGGTGAGATCGCCACCAGCAGCTTGCCTTCCTTGACGGTCTCGCCGATACCGACATAGACGTCGGAAATCTGGCCGGTGACCTTGGTGCCGACGTCGACGTAGCTTTGCATGGCGACGTTGCCGGTGGCATTGACCACCTGCTCGATATCGCCACGCTCGGCGATCACGGTTTCCAGTTTGACCGGCACCGGTTGCGGATGCCGCTGGCGATAGCCGTACCAGCCGACCACGCCGGCGCCCACCACCAGCAACAAGGCCAGCGCAGTCCAGCCGCGGCGGATCATGCGGCGCCGGCGCTGGTCGTGTAGCGGGATGGCGGCGTTGCGATTTTCTGCGGTCATGTCATTGAGATTGTCCACGTCGTCCCTCTTCATTTCTTCGCCATCCAGGATGAGTGTCGCGTTGGCTGGCTCCAGACGGCCAGGTGCAATTCAGACAGCAGGCGCGGATCGTCCAGCAACGCGTGCTTTTGCTTTTCGGTGAGCACGCCGGGGCCGCGCCGCAGCGCTTGCAGCACCAGCGAATCGCCGGTGGCCCGGCTGCCGGCCGGCAGGCGCGGATGGCCGTGGGTGCTGGCGCACACCAGCGCGTTGACGGCCGGATCGACGACGGCGTCGATGAAACCCGGCAGCGGCGCAGTGGCATTCAAATGCTTGACGGTGTCGCGCAGTTCGCGCGGCGCATCGACTTCTTCGGGAATGGAAAACAGCTGGGAGCGGCGGAACCAGCGACCGAAGGAGACCCGGCTCGACAGCACCGACAACGGCACCGACAAGGCCAGCGAACCGGCAATCGGCATCAGCCACCAGATGAACGAAGGATTGAGCCAGTACACCACCGCGCCCCAGGCCAAGCCCAGCAGCGAATGCATGCCGTGGCGGCGGAACGCTTCGCCCCAACCGGTTTCGTTATCGGCGCGCGGCGGCGACTTCCAGCTCAGCGCCCAGCCGAGGAAAGCACCGAGTACGAAGCGGGTATGGAATAACATGCGCACCGGCGCCAGCATCATCGAGAACAGCAGTTCGATGAACATGCTCAGCGTTACACGCAAGGCGCCGCCATACCCTTTGGCGCCCTTGGCGATGATCAACAGCACGCTCAGGATCTTGGGCAAGAACAGGATGGTAGCGGTGGCCGACACCAGCGCCAGCGCTTTCTCTGGATGCCATTCAGGCCAGATCGGGAACAACTGGCGCGGCTCGACGAAGTACTGCGGGTCAATCAGCGTATGGGTCGCCAACAGTACCGTCGACAACGCCAGGAACAAGGCCCACAGCGGCGCCGATAAATAGGCCATGACGCCGGTGACAAACACCGCGCGGTGCACGACGTGCATGCCGCGCGCCAGGAACAGGCGGAAGTTCATCAGGTTGCCCTGACACCAGCGGCGGTCACGGCTCAGTTCGTCGAGCAGGTTGGGCGGCATTTCTTCATAGCTGCCGTCGAGGTCGTAGGCGATCCACACCGACCAGCCGGCACGCCGCATGAGCGAGGCTTCGACAAAGTCGTGCGAGAGAATCGGGCCGGCCAGATTGCCGTCGCCCGGCAACGGTGCCAGCGCACAATGCTTCATGAACGGCGCCAGGCGGATGATGGCGTTATGGCCCCAGTAATGCGATTCGCCGAGTTGCCAGTAATGCAGGCCGGCGGTAAACAGCGGGCCGTACACGCGTGTCGAGAATTGCTGGATGCGCGCATACAGCGTATCGCGACCGGCCGCACGCGGCGCCGTCTGGATGATGCCCGCACCGGGATGCGCCTCCATCAGGCGCACCAGCGTCGACAGGCACTGGCCGCTCATCACGCTGTCGGCGTCGAGCACCAGCATGTAGCGATAGTCGGCACCCCAGCGACGGCAAAAGTCGTCGATGTTGCCGCTCTTGCGTTTGACGCGGCGGCGGCGATGGCGATAGAAGATGCGGCCGAAGCCGCCGACGTCCTTGCACAGCGTGGCCCAGGCTTGGGTCTCGGCGGCGCAGATGTCGGACTCGCCACTGTCGCTCAAGACGAAAAAGTCAAAGCGATCCAGATCGCCGCAGCGCTCCACCGATTCATAGGTCGCGCGCAAACCGGCGAACACGCGCGCGACGTCTTCGTTGCAGATCGGCATGACGATGGCGGTGCGTGCTTCAGGGGAAATCCACTTGGGCCCGGCGGCCTCATGCGAGATCAGGTAAGGATCGTCGCCGCGCATCAACACCAGGAAGCCGGTCATGGCGGTCCAGAAACCGGCCGAGACCCAGCAGAACAACAAGGCGAACAAAGCCAGCACCACCATCTCCAGCGGTTTCTCGCCGTGGTAGGGCAAGACGTCGCTCATGAAGTAAGTGGCCAGCGCGCTCTGCATCAGCATCAGTATCAACAGCACGATGCGGCGCACGTTGCCGCTGTGGGTCCAGTAGCCGCGTGGATCAGGGGCATCAGGCAGATCCAGCGTGTCTTCGATGAAAGCCGGTTCCTTCGGCGGCAAACCCTTGCGCCGCGCGGCACGTTGTTCGAAGGTACGGGTCGCTTCTTCGACCCAGCGCGAGAGCGGATTGAGCGTACCCCAGGGACGCGGCACCATGGATTTGCGATTGAGCGGCGGCGCCACCTTGAGATGGTCGCCGGGACCCGGCACGGCATGATTGGCCGGCGGTACTTGCGTGGCGATGGCCTGCAGCGCCGCCTGCGGGTACAGCATTTCCAGGCGTGCGGCGACCGAGTCTTGTGCCGGATTATCAGACGCTGCCGACTCTCCGGCCAGCACGCCATGCAAATCGCGCATGGCGTTGCCGGAATCCAGCGCACCGGCGCGGGCGGCCAGATCCTGACGTTGCGGAGGCGTCAACGGCAGGTGATCGAGATAGCGCTCCAGTTGTTGCGATGCTTCGGAGGCTTGCCTCAGTTGGGGGGTAATATGTAGCTCCACGTTTCAGACAGGGTTGCGCCGGGACCGCTCTGCGCCGCATTCCTGAGGAATCCACGCAGTTCGACCGGCTTGTTATCTTCGTTGCGGCGCAGTTTCAATTCCATGCGCCAGCCGCCGGTGACGTCATTGCGGCGGGTCGTCACGCTGACCACCTTGCCGTTGCCGTCACTCTCCACTGTCCCCTCCACCCTGGCATTGGCCGGCAGTTTCTTGAGTGCCGTGCCGTCGAAGTCTATCGACATGCCTATCGTATCGTCGCTCTTGGCGCGGTAGCCGTGACCAAGACGTGTTTGCGCCACCCAGGCCAGCGGCGGCTTCTTTTCTGTTTCTTTTTGCCAGTACATCTTGTACTCGACGTTGAACGGCTGGCCTTGCTTGGGCATGCTGTTCGGCATCCAGTAAGCTACGATGTTGTCGTTGGTTTCGTCCGGCGTCGGGATCTGCACCAGCTCGACACGGCCGGCGCCCCATTTTCCCTTGGGCTCGATCCAGGTGCTCGGGCGCGCTTCGTAGTGGTAGTCCAGGTCTTCATAGCTGGAGAACTGGCGGTCGCGCTGCATCAGGCCGAAGCCGAGCGGATTGTCGAGACTGAACGCCGTCACCAGCAAACGCTTGGGATTGACCAGCGGACGCCAGATCCATTCGCCGGTGCCGGACTGGATCGACAAGCCGTCGGAATCATGCACTTCAGGACGGAAATCGTCGGGCGGGCCGTTCTGGTTTTCGCCGAAGAAGAACATGCTGGTCAGCGGCGCAATGCCGAGCTTGGTGACGTTGGCGCGCAAGTATAACTGCGCCTTGACCTCGATCGTGGTATCCACGCCGGGGCGCAACACGAAACGGTAAGCGCCGGTGGCGCGCGGCGAATCGAGCAGCGCATAGATCGTCAGTTCCTTGTCGCCCGGATTGGGTCGGCTCAGCCAGAACTCGGTGAAACGTGGAAATTCTTCGCCCGAATACAAGGCCGTGTCGATCGCCAGGCCGCGCGCCGAGATGCCGTAGCCCTGGCCCTTGCCCATGGCGCGGAAATAGCTGGCGCCGAGGAAGGTCAGGACGTCGTCCTTCTCTTTGGTCGAATTGACCGGATAGCGGATGCGGAAGCCGGCAAAGCCGATGTTGCGCACGCGACGCGGGTCGATGCGCGTATGGCTGTAGTCGAACAATCCTGCATTGAACGCAATCTCACGCACGCCGCCTCCGACGATTTCATTGATGCGCACCGGCTCCACATAGGCGCCGCCCTGATGCACGAAGGACAACTCGAACGGCAGCTTCTCGGCACGCCAGTAGGCGCGGTCCTGCTTGAAATGCAGCTGGTTGGCCTGCTCGTAGCTGAGGTCCTTGATTTCCTTGGGCAGCTTGTCGGCCGGTTTTTTGTACGACTTGGCGGCCAGCGCCTTGGCGCGCACCGCGACGTCGTTGAAGTCGAACGCCGCCGCATTGTTGACGTAAAAGGCCAGCAGCGCAGTCAGCGCGGCCGGCAAGAGCACTTGCCCCATGAGACAGGACGGGAACGACTTGGCAGCAGCTTTCAAGGCGCCGCGCCGATACAAAGATAAAAACATTGGATTTCCGTCTGACATGCAGTTTTTCTTATCCGATAACGCCCCTCCGGCATTTCGAAAGATGGCGTAGTTTACCCAATGTTGCACAAGTTGGCCCAAGTGTTGGACCGGATAAATCCGAATGCGCCATTTTAAAACCATCGAAACGCCATCGTGGCGTGGCATCTGGCAATGCATCAATAGTTGCCTGAAAGAACCATCGCTCGCGTGAGGCTGGCCAGGTCCTTTACTTACCGGGGATACCTCTATAAGGGCAATTCCTTCCCAGAAAGTTCCATCGTGGGCGGACTGTCCTGTAACATAGCGCCCTCATCACGTGTTTATGAGCGGTGCGGCGCAACACCAGTGCCCGCCGACTTCCGGCAATCCTACACAAGTATCGGCATGTCACCTACATCTTCCGCCTCCGGCGCGCTGTGCGTCATCGTCGCCACCGATAGCAAACACGGCATCGGCATCAACAACACCTTGCCCTGGCACCTGCCGGAAGACCTCGCGCATTTCAAGCGCACCACCTCCGGCCATCCCATCATCATGGGCCGCAAGACCTTCGACTCGATCGGACGGCCCTTGCCGAACCGCCGTAATATCGTCATCACGCGCAACCCTGAATGGTCACATGCAGGTGTGGAAACAGTGTCATCTTTACAAGAAGCGGCTGCACTGGTGGCCGACGCCGATGCCTTCATCATCGGCGGCGCCCAGATCTACGCCGAGTCGCTGCCGCTGGCCACACGCCTGATCGTCACCGAAATCGACAAAAGCTTCGACTGCGACGCTTTTTTCCCGGCGATCGATCCCCAACTGTGGCAAGAGACGGAGCGCCAACAGCAGCGCGCCGAAACCCAAGGATTTGACTACGCATTTGTGACATACGAAAGACGCTGAAAGGCGGCGGTGAATATGTGTTGTTTTTCCCTGATTTTCAACAAAATCGGCATGAGTTTTCGCCCCATCGTTTCTCGATATCTGCGAAAATTCGGCTTCTTTTTAGAACCTGCCCCACCTGCGCCGTCGCCGCGATCCGGCACGACAGTGTGAGCAACAGGTTCACCAAGGTTCTGCTAGGCTGGAAGCCCACCGAGGCTTCCTTTTTGCAGCGACATAGTTTTGACCGGTTTGCCAAGCTCATACCAACAGCAACCGTCCGAGCGCGTAAGCTTTTCGCCCAGGCGCAGTGTTAACTGAACGCATGATCACTCTGCCCCATGCGTTCTCCTGGAGAACCTATGAAATTCCGTTTCCCCATCGTCATCATCGACGAAGATTTCCGCTCTGAAAACACTTCCGGCCTGGGCATCCGCGCCCTCGCCGACGCCATCAAGGAAGAAGGCATGGAAGTACTCGGCGTGACCAGCTACGGCGATCTGTCGCAGTTTGCCCAACAGCAATCGCGCGCCTCCGCCTTCATCCTGTCGATCGACGATGAAGAATTCGGCGCCGGCTCGTCCGAGGAAACCGACTTTGCGCTCAAATCGCTGCGCGCCTTCGTCGGCGAAATCCGCCACAAGAACGCCGACATCCCGATTTACCTGTACGGAGAAACCCGCACCTCACGCGATATCCCCAACGACATCCTGCGTGAACTGCACGGCTTCATCCACATGTTCGAAGATACGCCCGAATTCGTGGCGCGCCATATCATCCGCGAAGCCAAGTCTTACCTCGACGGCCTGGCGCCGCCGTTCTTCCGCGCGCTGGTGCACTATGCGCAGGACGGTTCCTATTCCTGGCACTGTCCCGGCCACTCGGGCGGCGTGGCGTTCCTGAAGTCGCCGATCGGCCAGATGTTCCACCAGTTCTTCGGTGAAAACATGCTGCGCGCCGACGTCTGCAACGCTGTCGAAGAACTCGGCCAACTGCTCGACCATACCGGTCCGGTGGCCGATTCGGAACGCAATGCCGCGCGCATCTTCAACGCCGACCATTGCTACTTCGTCACCAACGGTACGTCGACCTCCAACAAGATGGTGTGGCACTCGACCGTAGCGCCGGGCGATATCGTGGTGGTGGACCGCAACTGCCACAAGTCGATCCTGCACTCGATCATCATGACCGGCGCGATTCCGGTGTTCCTGATGCCGACCCGCAACCACCTCGGCATCATCGGCCCGATCCCGCTGGAAGAGTTCACGATGGAAAGCATCCGTCGCAAAATCGAAGCCAATCCGTTCGCACGCGAAGCCATCAACAAGAAGCCGCGCATCCTGACCATCACGCAATCGACTTATGACGGCGTGGTGTACAACGTAGAAACGCTGAAGGAAATGCTGGACGGCGAAATCGACACCCTGCACTTCGACGAAGCCTGGCTGCCGCACGCGACCTTCCATGACTTCTACAAAGACATGCACGCCATCGGCAAGGACCGTCCGCGCGCTAAGAAGTCGATGATCTTCTCGACCCAGTCGACCCACAAACTGCTGGCCGGCCTGTCGCAGGCCTCGCAGATTCTGGTGCGCGAATCGGAGACCGTGCAGCTCGACCAGGACGCTTTCAACGAAGCCTTCCTGATGCACACCTCGACCTCGCCGCAATACTCGATCATCGCCTCCTGCGACGTCGCCGCGGCCATGATGGAAGCACCGGGCGGCACTGCGCTGGTAGAAGAAAGCATCCTGGAAGCGCTGGATTTCCGCCGCGCCATGAAAAAGATCGACCAGGAATTCGGTCTGGACTGGTGGTTCCAGGTGTGGGGTCCGAACAGCTTTTCGACCGACGGCATCGGCGATCGCGAAGACTGGGTCATCAAGGCGGAAGACGACTGGCACGGTTTCGGCAACCTGGCCCCGGGCTTCAACATGCTCGACCCGATCAAGGCCACCATCGTTACTCCGGGCCTGTCGCTGGACGGCAAGTTCGGCGATACCGGCATCCCGGCGTCGATCGTCACCAAGTACCTGGCGGAACACGGCGTGATCGTCGAGAAGTGCGGTCTGTATTCGTTCTTCATCATGTTCACCATCGGCATCACCAAGGGCCGCTGGAACACGCTGGTCACCGCCTTGCAACAGTTCAAGGACGACTACGACAAGAACCAGCCGATCTGGCGCATCCTGCCCGAGTTCGCTGCCGCCAACCAGGGTCGCAACGCACGCTACGAGCGTCTCGGCCTGCGCGACCTGTGCCAGCAGATCCACGAAACCTATCGCGCTTACGACGTCGCGCGCCTGACCACGGAGATGTATCTGTCGGACATGCAACCGGCGATGAAGCCGTCCGATGCGTTCTCGAAGATGGCCCACCGCGAAATCGACCGCGTACCGCTGGATGAGCTCGAAGGCCGTATCACTTCGATCCTGCTGACGCCTTACCCGCCGGGTATCCCGCTGTTGATTCCAGGTGAAATCTTCAACAAGACCATCGTCGACTACCTCAAGTTCGCACGCGATTTCAATGAGAAATTCCCGGGCTTCGAGACCGACGTACACGGTCTGGTCAAGCGTGAAGTCGATGGTCGCCGCGATTACTTTGTGGATTGCGTCAAGCTGTAGTCTCTCGCTTCCGCCTCAAAGGAAAAGCCGACACCCGATTACCGGGGTCGGCTTTTTTCATTTCACACCCGCATGCAGCACCGCCTCAGCGCAAGAAAATCATCCCCGCCGCCGCGCCGCTGAACAACAGCCACAGCGGGTGGATTTTGGTCTTCAGCGCGATCGCAGCGGTGGCGGCGGTGATCACCGCGAGGATGCCGTTGCTGATCGAGGCATGCGCGATCAGCGCGGCGCTGGCGGCGACCAGGCCGGCAGTCACCGGCAGCAGACCGGACTGCACATGGCGACGCCAGGGCTTGTCTTTGAAACGCTCCCACACGTGCAGCATGACGATGGTCACCAGCGACGAGGGGCCGAACTTGGCCAGCGTCGTCACCAGCATGCCGTAGAAGCCCGCCACGTGCCAGCCGACCAGCGTCACGATCATCAGGTTGGGTCCTGGCGCGGCCTGGCCCAGCGCGAACAGGGCGCTGAAATCCTCCGCCGTCATCCAGTGGTGCACTTCCACCACCTGACGCTGCATCTCCGGCAGGATGGTGTTGCCGCCGCCGAAGGCCAGCACCGACAGTTCGGAAAAAATCAACGCGAGTGCAATCAGGGTCTGGCTCATTTTGGCGCTCCCTGCTCTGCCGCATTCTTCGCGGCCTTTTTATCGGCCAGCTTGGCGGTGATCACGACGCTTACCGGCGTCATCACCAGCATGGTCCACAGCAAGGGAATGCGCAGCCAGGCAATGGCGATGAAACAGATGGTCGCGAGTCCTGCCAGCACCAGGTTCTTGCGCAACGGCAAGGCGATCTTCACCGCCATCTGGATCAACAACCCGGCGGCGGCCGCCGCGAGCCCGGCGAACAGGTGCTTGATGTTGGGGTCGTATTGATAGTGCTGGTACAGGATGCCCAGCAAGATCACCACGATGGAGGGCACCGCGATCAAGCCGATGATGGCCGACAGCGCCCCCTTGATGCCGCGAAAGCGCATGCCCAGCGCCACCGACAAGTTGATGATGTTGCCGCCCGGCAGGAACTGGCACAGGCCCAGCAATTCGACGAATTCGGCTTCGTTAAGCCAGCGGTGGCGCTCCACCACCATGCGATGCGCCAGCGGCAAGGCGCCGCCGAAGGCGGTCATGCCGAGACCGAGGAAACCGAGGAACAACGCGCGCGAAGTGGGGATCACGCGACCGGACGCGAGGTCGTCCTGTCCGCTCATGGCGCCGGCTGAGTTTGTCGATGTCGAGGAATGTGGTGGATGGTTTGGATTTTGCATGATGTTTCGCCTTCTACGCGGGACTTGTGCCGCCACAAACGAAAGGCTACTCTTGCAGCGTTATTTTGTCTAATATATGGCAAGCACATCATCCATATTTAAATCATATGTCATCCATCGATCTGCGCCTGTTGCGCTATTTCATCGCCGTCGCCGAAGAGGGCCACCTGACCAAGGCGGCGCAACGTATCGGCATCCAGCAGCCGCCGCTGAGCCAGCAAATCCGCGCGCTGGAAAACGAGCTCGGCGTGACGCTGTTCAAGCGCCTGCCGCGCGGCATGGAGCTGACCGAAAGCGGCCATGCCCTGCTGATCGATGCGCGCACGATACTGTCGCAAGTGGACGCCACGGTGGCCGGCGTGCGCCGCATAGCGCGCGGCGAACTGGGCCGCATTGCGGTCGGCTTCACCGAGTCGGCCTCGCTGCATCCCTTTGTGCCTTCCGTGATCCGTGCCTTCCGGGATGCCGCTCCCGATGTTGCGCTGACCGTGGAAGAAAGCAGCACCACCGACCTGGTCGCGCAAATGCACCAGAGCCGGCTCGACGTCGCCTTCATCCGTTCCCCGGTGGGCGACGCCACCGGCATCACCATCGAGACCATGATGGTCGAAGAAATGATCGTCGCCCTGCCCTCCACCCACGCGCTGGTGCGCAACAAGCGCCGCAAGAGCATCGCGCTGGCGGCGCTGGCCGACGAAACCTTCATCCTCAACCGCCGCCCCAGCGGACCGGGCTTGTATGACACCATCATCGCCGCCTGCCGCGCCGCCGGCTTCAGTCCGAGGGTGGAGCAGGAAGCACGCAAGAACCTGTCGACGCTGAGCCTGGTGGCGGCGGGCTTGGGCATCTCCATCATTCCTGCATCGATGCGTCATGTCGAACTGGAATCGGTGTGCTACCTGAACATCGAGCAAGCGCCAGGTTTGAGCGCACCGCTGCATCTGGCCTATCGCGACAGCGGCCAGTCAGGCGCGGTGCAGCGCTTCATCGCGGAAGCGAGGAAATGTGCCAAGGCCGGCAAGAAGCACTGACCGCCAAGCTCGACGCCAACAAAAACGGCCGCATGTCCTGAGGACATGCGGCCGTTTTTGCGTGCCGGGCTGCAACGCTTGCAGCGACTCAGGTCTTCGGCAAGGTCACGCCGTGCTGGCCCTGGTACTTGCCGCCGCGATCCTTGTAGGAAGTCTCGCAGATCTCGTCGCTCTCGAAGAACAACACCTGGGCGCAACCTTCGCCGGCGTAAATCTTGGCCGGCAGCGGTGTGGTGTTGGAGAATTCCAGCGTGACGTAACCTTCCCATTCCGGCTCGAAAGGCGTGACGTTGACGATGATGCCGCAACGCGCGTAGGTCGATTTGCCGAGGCAGATGGTCAACACGCTGCGCGGGATACGGAAGTATTCCACGGTGCGCGCCAGCGCGAACGAATTCGGCGGAATGATGCAGACATCGCCATGAAAATCGACGAAGGATTTTTCATCGAAATTCTTGGGATCGACGATGGTCGAATTGATGTTGGTGAAGATCTTGAATTCGTTGGCGCAGCGGATATCGTAGCCGTACGACGAGGTGCCGTAGGACACGATCTTCTGGCCATTGGCCTCGCGCACCTGGCCGGGCTCGAAGGGCTCGATCATGCCTTCGCTTTCCGCCATGCGACGGATCCATTTGTCGGATTTGATTGCCATTGTCTTTTTGGAAATAGATTGCGATAAAAGTGCTGCAATTTTACGCTAAATGCAGCATCGTTCCTTCAAACTTGCATGTCGACCATTCACACCACACTAACGCTGCATGGTCTCCCACACTTTTTGCAGACGCTTGACGGATACCGGCATCGGCGTCTTCAGCTCTTGCGCATACAGCGACACGCGCAGTTCTTCCAGCAACCAGCGGAATTCCAGCATCTTGGGATCGGCCGCGCCACGGTCTTTTTGCGCACGCTGCCACGGCGCCGCCACCTGCATCCATTCTGACAGCAGGCGCACGTCGCGGGTCGGATCGGCGCGCAGTTTTTCGAGGCGCACATTGATTGCCTTGAGGTAGCGCGGGAAGTGCACCAGGTTGTTGTAGTCGTTGTCTTCGATGAAGCGCTTGCCGACCAGGTTCTGCAGCTGCGACTGGATGTCCGCCGATGCCTGGGCGTGCGCTTTGATGGTTTGCAGCTTCTTCGGCAAGGTGTAGTACTCGGCCAGGACCAGTCCCGCCAGGCGCGCGATTTCATTGACCAGCAGGCCGAAGCGCGCCTTGCCCTCTTCCTTGCGGCGATTGAATTCGTCGGCGTTCCTGGGCAAGGGTTCTTGCATGAAGGCGCGCTCCAGACCGGCGGCCAGGATCTGGTCGCGCAACTCTTCCTGCGAACCCAACGCCATGAATTGCATGCCCATCTGCTGCAGGCCGGGGATATTTTTTTCCTGGTACTTGAGCTGTTCTTTGAGTTGCAGCGCAAACAGACGACGCAGGCCGGCGAAGTGCTGGCGCGCGGCGTCGGCCGGATCATCAAAGACTTCGAGGTCGCAATGCGTCTTCTTGTCCACCAAGGCAGGAAAGCCGATCAGCGTCTGCGATTTTCCCACGTGATGGCCAACTGCGCCGCGCTGGATTTCCAGCAGTTCGGGCAACTCGCCGAAGCTCCAGTTAGTGAGGTTGCCGTATTCGGAGACCGAGGCTGCACCGGCGCCCGCGCTTGCGGCAGGCGCAGCTTTAACAGTCGCGATCACAGGCTTGGCGCCGGCCGGCGCTGCGGCAACAGCCACGCTCGGCGTCGCCATACCGGTAATGGCCGTCTGCTCGGCCAGCTTCTGGAATTGCTCGCGCGCCTGGCCACCGAATTCAGCTTGCAGGCTGCCGAGGTTGCGGCCCATCTCAAGCTGGCGGCCGTGCTCGTCGACGATCTTGAAATTCATCGCGTGATGCGCGGGCAAGGTCTCTTGCTTGAAGTCGGTGGTCTTGACCATGATCGTGATCTGCTCGCGGACATCGGCGATCAAGGCATCGATCAGCTCGCCCTTGCCGAACAGGTGGCGCTGGTCCATGCGCTCGCAAAAACCGGCGGCGTAATCGGGCAGCGGCACACAGTGGCGGCGCAGCTTTTGCGGCAGCGACTTGAGCAACAGATGTACTTTTTCCTTGAGCATGCCCGGTACCAGCCATTCGCAGCGCGCAGTCGACACTTGATTGAGCGCATACAGCGGCACCGTCAGCGTGACGCCATCGCGCGGCGTACCGGGTTCAAAGTGATACGACAGCGCCATCGACAAACCCGCCACCGTCATGGTCTTGGGGAAGAGCTCGGTGGTCACGCCGGCCGCTTCGTGGCGCATCAGATCATCGCGGTTCAGGAACAGCAGCTTGGCGTCGGCAGGCGTCGCGTCCTTGAGCCATTTTTCAAAGCTGATGCCGTTGCAGACATCGGCCGGAATCAGCTTGTCGTAGAACGCGGCGATCAGTTCGTCGTCGACCAACACGTCGAGGCGGCGCGATTTGTGTTCGAGGTTTTCAATCTCGCGCACCAGCTTCTGGTTGTGCGCAAAGAACGGTGCGCGCGTGTCGAAGTCGCCGCCCACCAGCGCGTCGCGGATGAAGATTTCGCGCGCTTCTTGCGGATTGATCAGGCCGAAGTTGATGCGGCGCTGGCTGTATACCACCAGGCCATACAGGGTGGCGCGTTCGGATGCAGTGACCTGGGCGCTGCGTTTTTCCCAGCGCGGCTCGCCCCAGGATTTCTTGAGCAAATGGCCGCCGACGCGCTCCAGCCACTCAGGCTGGATCTGCGCCACGCAACGCGCGTACAGGCGCGAGGTGTCGACCAGCTCGGCGGCGACGATCCACTTGCCGGCCTTTTTTTGTAGAGACGAACCGGGCCAGATGTGGAATTTGATGCCGCGCGCGCCGAGGTAATGGGCGTCTTCATCCGATTTGAAACCGACGTTGCCGAGCAAGCCGGTCAGCAAGGCGGTATGCAATTGTTCGTTGGTTGCCGGCGCTTCGTTCATGCGCCAGCCCTGTTCGCGCACAATGGTCAGCAGTTGCGAATGGACGTCGCGCCACTCGCGCAGGCGCAGCTGCGACAGGAAGCTGGCGCGGCAATGGTCTTGCAGCTGGCGATTCGATTTTTTGTGGGCGATGGCCTCTTCAAACCAGGCCCAGATCTTGAGGTAACTCTGGAACTCGGACTTGTCATCGGCGAATTTCTTGTGCGCCTGGTCGGCAGCGTTCTGCGCTTCCATCGGGCGATCGCGCGGATCTTGCACCGACAGCGCCGAGGCGATGATCAGCAATTCGGAGAGACAGGCATTGTCGCGCCCGGCCAGGATCATGCGACCGACGCGCGGATCGAGCGGCAGCTTGGCGAGCTGCTTGCCCAGCGGCGTCAGCTGGTTGAACTCATCGACCGCGCCGAGCTCTTGCAGCAGTTGGTAACCGTCGGCGATCGCGCGGCCCAGCGGCGGCTCGATGAAGGGGAAGGTCTCGACATCGGCCAGGTGCAGCGACTTCATGCGCAAGATGACCGAGGCCAGCGACGAGCGCAGGATTTCCGGCTCGGTGAATTTCGGCCGCTGCAAATAATCCTGCTCTTCATACAGGCGGATACACACGCCCGCAGCGACACGACCGCAACGACCGGCGCGCTGGTTGGCGGCCGATTGCGCAATCGCTTCAATCTGCAATTGCTCGACCTTGTTGCGGTAGCTGTAGCGCTTCACGCGCGCCAGGCCGGCGTCGACCACGTAGCGGATGCCGGGCACCGTCAGCGAGGTTTCGGCGACGTTGGTCGCCAGTACGATGCGGCGCGCGTTGCTGATTTTGAAAACGCGTTCCTGCTCTTGCGCCGACAGGCGCGCAAACAGCGGCAGGATCTCGACGTGCGGCGGATGGTGCTTGCGCAGCGCCTCGGCGGCGTCGCGGATTTCGCGCTCGCCGGGCAGGAATACCAGGATGTCCCCCGACCCTATGCGCGCCAGTTCATCGACGGCGTCGACCACGGCGTCCATCAGGTCGCGCTGTTCGCGGTCCTTCTGCGCTTGCGTGGCGCGACCTTCGGCCCGGGCACGGGCGTTGGCCACCTCCGGCGCGAGGTTGCTGCGATCGGCGTTGTCGACCGGACGGTAGCGAATCTCGACCGGGTACAAACGTCCCGACACTTCGATCACCGGTGCCGGCTTGAGCTCGCCGTTGACTTCGCAGCCGAAGTGGCGCGAGAAGCGGTCGGCATCGATGGTGGCTGAAGTAATGATCACCTTCAGGTCGGGGCGCTTGGGCAGCAACTGCTTCAGGTAGCCGAGCAGGAAGTCGATGTTGAGGCTGCGTTCATGCGCCTCGTCGATGATGATGGTGTCGTACTGGCGCAGCAACGGATCGGTCTGCGTCTCGGCCAGCAAGATGCCGTCGGTCATCAGTTTGACCCAGGCGCCTTTGCTCAGCGTGTCGTTGAAGCGCACCTTGAAGCCGACGTGCTCGCCCGGCGGCGTGCCGAGTTCCTGCGCGATGCGCTTGGCGGTCGACGAGGCAGCGATACGGCGCGGCTGGGTGTGGCCGATCAGGCCTTTTTCGCCGCGCCCCAACTGCAGGCAGATCTTGGGCAGCTGGGTGGTCTTCCCGGAACCGGTCTCGCCGCTGACGATGATGACCTGGTTGGCTTGCAAGGCGGCAGCGATTTCCTGGCGGCGGCCGGAGACCGGCAGCTCTTCGGGAAAAGTGATCTCCGGCAGCGGATTGCGCACCGGTGGTGCGGGTGGTGCGGACTGCGCGCGCTCCGGACGTTGCTGAGGGCGCTGGCCTTGCGGCTTTTGCTGACGTTCGCCGTGCTCGGGACGACGGGCTTCCTTGCTTGGCGAAGGGGACGGATTTTTTGGGGGCGGATTCGTGACGGACATGACAGGCGGAATTATACCTGTCGCGGCAGCTTCCTTGTACCTTCGCAGCAGTGTTGCAATCCAGTCCGGGTACAGTCTGTGCCTGCACGGAGCAGCACCAGATTTCTCATGCGTGGTTATAATGCGCAACATGGAAAATGACACCGATTACGCCAGCTTCGTGGCGTGGCTGCGCTCCGTCGCACCTTATGTACATGCTTTTCGCGGCAAAACCTTTGTCGTCGCCTTCCCGGGCGAGCTGGTGACAGCCGGCGGCCTGGCCGTGCTGGCGCAGGACTTGTCCCTGCTGCATGCCCTCGGCATCCGCGTGGTGGTGGTGCACGGCTCCCGACCACAGGTCGAAGAACAGCTGGCGCTGCGCAATGTGGAGGCTCGCTTCCACAACGGCTTGCGCATCACCGACTCGGCTGCGCTGGAATGCGCCAAGGAAGCCGCCGGCGAACTGCGCCTGGACATCGAAGCTGCGTTCAGCCAGGGCTTGCCGAACACCCCGATGGCGCATGCGGCAATCCGTGTGATCTCGGGCAATTTTGTGACGGCGCGCCCGATGGGCGTGATCGATGGGGCCGACCTGCAACTGACCGGCATCGTGCGCAAGGTCGCCGCCGACACCATCCATCCCATCCTCAACGCCGGCGGCATCGTGCTGCTGTCGCCGCTGGGCTTCTCGCCGACCGGCGAAGCCTTCAACCTGGCGATGGAAGACGTGGCCGTCTCCGCCGCGATTGCGCTGCGCGCCGAAAAACTGATTTTCCTGAGCGAAACCCCACTGATGCACGATGCCGCCGGCACCGACATCCGCGAACTGTCTTCGCACCAGGCCGAAGCCGTGCTGCTGGCCAATTTCTTGCCGCCGGACGCCGCCTTCTACCTGAAAAATGCCGTCAAGGCCTGTAACGCCGGCGTGTCGCGCGCGCATATCGTGCCGTTCACCACCGACGGCTCGGTGTTGCTGGAGCTGTTTACGCATGACGGCATCGGCACCATGATCACCTATGAAAACCTGGAAAGCCTGCGCGAAGCCACCATCGAAGACGTCGGCGGCATCCTCAAGCTGATCGAGCCGCTGGAAGCCGACGGCACGCTGGTCAAGCGTGGTCGCGAACTGATCGAGCGCGAGATCCATTACTTCTCGGTGATCGAGCATGATAACGTGATCTTCGGCTGCGCCGCGCTGTATCCTTTCCCGAAAGAAAGAATGGGCGAAATGGCTTGCCTGACCGTGAATCCGGAAGTCCAGGCGCAAGGCGACGGCGAGCGTATCCTCAAGCACATCGAAACACGCGCGCGCGAATCGGGCCTGACCAAGCTGTTCGTGCTGACCACGCGCACCTCGCATTGGTTCATGCGGCGCGGCTTCGTGCTGGCCACGGTGGACGACCTGCCCAAGGACAGGCAACACATGTACAACTGGCAACGCAAGTCGCTGGTGCTGATCAAGAATCTATAATGTCGGGATGATGACGTGGGGCGCCGACCAGGCACTCAGCCGCTGACCTTCCCCGGAAGCCACGCGAGCCCCATGTCCTCCCTGAATGTCTCATCAATGTTTTAAACAAGGAATCACCATGGCACGCACGATCCATTGCATCAAACTGAACAAGGAAGCCGAAGGCCTCGACTTCCCGCCTTATCCGGGCGAACTGGGCAAGCGCATCTACGAAAGCGTGTCGAAGGAAGCCTGGGCCGGATGGCTCAAGCACCAGACCATGCTGGTCAATGAAAACCGCCTGATGCTGGCCGATGCGCGCGCGCGCAAGTACCTGGCCGTGCAAATGGAAAAGCATTTCTTCGGCGAAGGCGCCGATGCAGCGCACGGTTACGTCCCGCCGCCAAGCGAGTAAGTTGACGTTGGTTCAGGCGCATCGCGCCGCCTGAACCCTTTCCTCCCGTCCTGCCTCTCGCCCTGCAGTTCCCCTCCTCGCCGTCCTCACCTCAGTTCCATCACGTCGCCGTCACGGATTTTTTGCGCCGGTTGCCGGTCTATCCTCCTCATGCCGCTGTCATGCGACAATCCACAGCTACGCATCATTGCCGACTTTGCGTCCCCTTGATCATCCATTCAGGAAAACATGCCTCTGCTCCGTCCCGCTTCTTCCCGTATTGCCCGTTATGCCCTTCCTCTGCTCCTGACTTTTGCCGCCACCATCCCGGCCAAAGCCGCCGATGTGCCTGTCGCGCTGCCGTCCGGCGTCACGCAAGGCCCCTCCGCCGAAGGCATCAGCGAATACCGCTTCAGCAACGGCTTCAAGCTGCTGCTCATGCCTGACGCCAGCAAGCCGACCGTGACCGTCAACATGACCTATCTGGTCGGCTCGCGCCAGGAGAACTACGGCGAGACCGGCATGGCCCATCTGCTGGAACATCTGATGTTCAAGGGCACCCCGCAACACAGCGCGATCCCGCAAGAGTTCAGCAAACGCGGCATGAACTTCAACGGCACCACCTCGCTGGACCGCACCAACTATTACGAATTTTTCCAGGCCAGTGACGACAACCTGCAATGGGCGCTGGGCATGGAAGCTGACCGCATGCTCAACTCCTTCATCGCGCGCAAGGACCTCGACAGCGAGATGACCGTGGTGCGTAACGAGTTTGAAAGCGGCGAAAACTCGCCCGGCTCAGTGATGGTCAAGCGCATGCAAAGCGTGGCCTTCGACTGGCACAACTATGGCAACGCCACCATCGGCAACCGCAGCGACATCGAGCACGTCAAGATCGAGAACCTGCAAGCCTTTTACCGTACCTACTATCAACCGGATAACGCGGTGCTGCTGGTGGCCGGCAAATTTGATCCGGCCAAGGTGCTGACCTGGGTGAACCAGCGCTTCGGCAAGATGGCGAAACCGACGCGCACGCTGCCCGACTTCTGGACCGTGGAACCAACCCAGGACGGCGAGCGCCAGTTCACCATCCGCCGCAGCGGCGACGTGCAGCTGGTGTATGCGGGCTACAAGATCCCGGCCGGCCTGCACATCGACTCCGACGCCATCGGCATCGCCGCCGACATCCTGGCCGATACACCCAACGGCCGCCTGCACAAGCTGCTGGTGGAAAGCGGCAAAGCCAGCGAAATCCTGCAATTCCAGCTGGGCGGTTATGCGCCGGGGCTGCAAATCATCGGCGCCGTGGTCAAGAAAGGCGAATCGCTGGAACCGGTGCGCCAGGCCCTCACGGATGCCATCGAGTCCTTCGCCACCACGCCGCCCACCGAGGCCGAGATGACGCGTATACGTGTGAGCAACGCCAATGCTTATGAAAAATTGTTGAGCGACCATCAGCGCATCGGCATCGCCTTGTCCAACGTGCTGGCGCTGGGCGACTGGCGCCTGCTGTTTGCCGGACGCGACCAGGTCGACAAGATCACTTCACAGCAAGTTGCCGCTGCGGCCGCAAAATACTTCCGCCGCGACAACCGTACGGTCGGCCTGTTCATCCCTGAAGACCAGCCGCAACGCAGCGAGATTCCCGCCACACCTTCGGTGGAAAGCGCCTTGCAGGCTTACCAGCCGCGTGCCGCCATCGCCACCGGCGAAGCCTTCGACACCTCGCCGGCCAACCTTGACCAGCGCACCCAGCACCTGCGCGTGGGCGGACTCAAGCTGGCCTTGCTGCCCAAGAAAACCCGCGGCCAGACCGTGTCGGTCAGGATCAAACTCAACTGGGGCGATGCACAAACCCTGTTCGGCAAGAAGACTGTGGCCGCCATGACCGACGGCATGCTGGAGCGCGGCAGCCAGACCATGACGCGCGAGCAACTGGCGGATGAATTCGCCCGCCTCAAGCTCAGCGGCAACGCCTACAGCTTCCAGACCACGCGCGGCAATCTGGACGCTGCGCTGCGCCTGATGAGCGATGTGCTGCAACATCCGCGCTTCGACGCCGCCGACTTCGAACAATTGCGCAAGCAGACGCTGGTCAGCCTGGAGTCTTCGCGCAACGATCCGACCGCGCTGGCGTCGCGGGCCTTGGCACAGCACTTCGACCACTACCCGGTCGGCGATTGGCGCGCGGCGCGTTCGCTGGACCAGCAGATTGCCGAGGTGCAGGCGGTGACGCTGGAGGAGGTGAAAGCCTTCCATCGCAACTTTTACGGCGCCTCGTCGGGCGAGATCGCCATCGTTGGTGATTTCGATGCGGATGCGGCCGCCCGCACGATCCAGCAAACCCTGGGCAACTGGAACAGTGCTGCGCCTTATCAACGCGTGCTGCAGGAATACGCCGAGGTCGCGCCGACACGCCAACTGATCAACACGCCCGACAAGGAGAACGGCACCTACCTGGCCAAGCTCAGCCTCGACATGCGCGATGAAGATCCGGACTATGCCGCGTTGGTGGTGGCCAATTACCTGATCGGCGGCGCCAGCATGAAATCGCGCCTGGCCGATCGCGTGCGCCAGCGTGAAGGCCTGTCGTACAGCATCGGTACTTCGCTGGCCGTGGGCGCCATCAGCAACGCCGGCCAGTTCGGCATCGGCGCCATCGCCGCGCCCCAAAACCTGGACAAGGTCGACAGCGCCATCCGCGAAGAATTGCAGGCAGTGATCAAGCAAGGCTTCACGACCGACGAACTGGAACGCGCCAAGTCCGGCATTCGCCAGCAGCGCGAACAGGCGCGCGCCCAGGACGACACCATCAGCAATGGCTGGGTCAGCCTGCTGGACCTCGACCGCAGCTATGCCTGGGCCGCGCAACTCGACCAGCGCATCGCCGCATTGACGCTGGAGCAAGTCAACGACGCCCTGCGTCGACGCCTCTTGCCTGAAAAGATGAGCGTGGTAATTGCGCGCGACGAGAGCAAGGCCAAGCAGCAATAAACCGTCCTTGCGAACCGTGCACGGCGGTCGTCCTGACGCAAGTCAGGACCCGGCGTCGTATCGACGCTCGTCACGACACGGGGTGCCTGCGTTCGCTGGGACGACTGCAAAAAACAGGATGACGCTGAACTGAACGCCCCTCGCCTTCAAGCAGACTTTTTTATTGCCTCATTGAAGCATGCGACAAGGCGCCGTGTTGTTTCATTTGGCGATGTACGGATTTTGGCGGATCAGCGCTTGTCATGCCTTTTTCAGCGTGTTACGATCGGCCCCGTTTCAACTTTGGAGTTCTTCCTGTGGACAGTTCTTGTAGTCGATCTGATATCGACCTGACACAGGCAAGGTAAGGCACGCAACACTTCTGCCACCTTGCCTATACGGTGATGGTGGCATGCAACGGCCGGTTCTCGGCCTTGTCCGCGACATCCCTCTTTTTACCGATCCGACATTGCCATGCAAATGGCGATCTTGCTGCGTCCCGCCCTCGTTGGTTCGGCGCAGCACTACGCACGATTCATCGTACGCGTCGTTTTTCGCATGCCGTCGCAGCATCGTCTTCGACACGCATGCCCACTCTTTTTCAGGAGCCATCATGGACCCCGACCCTGCCAGTGCGTCATACCGCAACACCACACATCACCACACCGCTATGCCGGCGCGCTGCCGGAGGCCCGTCCTCGTTTTTTAACACCTGGGCATCCTCCCGTGGCGCTGCGTCGGCCAGGAGAATACCCATGTTTCAACTGTTTACGTTCAGCCAACTCTGCATCTCGCCGCTGCTGCCATCGCCGCTGCGTTCCGCCAATCGCGCCTCCTTGATGAGGACCTCCAAGTGCATCGTCGTCGTCCTGTTCTGCGCCAGCTTCGCGCGCCCGGCTCACGCCGGCCGTCCCATGGCTACCGACGACGCCGACGTGCTCGACCCGGGCGCCTGTCAGCTGGAAACCTGGAATGAACACACGCGCGGCCAGAATGTGTCCTGGCTCAATCCTTCCTGCAATCCCTTCGGCTCCACCGAATTCGCGCTGGGCGCAGCCCGCCAGCGCCAGGATGGCGCCCCGGCCAGCAATCTGTATAGTTGGCAGATCAAACATCGGCTGCACAAATATGAAGAAGACAGGCCCGGCTTTGCGCTCGCGCTGGGTGGACAACGCGACCTCGCCGCCGCCGGCACCGATACCTTCGTCAAAGGCATCATGAGCCTGCCGCTGGCGGGAGAAAACCTGCTGGCGCATGTCAATGCCGGGGTGGTGCACCAACGTCGGGAGATGCAAAGCAATTATCGCGGCAGCTGGGGCATCGCGCTCGATGGCCAGGTGCATGCAGGCACGCGCATGTCGATGGAAACCTACGCTGTCACCGCTGCGCGCGCCAACTGGCAACTCGGCGTACGCCATGAACTGATACCCGGTCGCCTGCAGGTCGACGCCAGCGTTGGCAGTCCTTACGGACGGTGGCGCAATGGCCGCGTCGTGACGGTGGGACTGGTGTTCGTCACGCCCGACTTGCGCCGCTGAAAAAACTGGGGCGCCGCGGATCACGATCCGGGGCGCCCCAAGCTCATCCTGCAAGCGCAGGAGCAATCCGACAGCCGCTTAAAATTCCAGTTTCTTGACGCCTTCCGGCGTGCCCAGCAGGCAAACGTTGGCGCCCTGGCGCGCGAACAAGCCCACCGTCACGACGCCGACGATGTTGTTGATCGCCGCTTCAATTTCAGCCGGCTCGGTGATGCTCAGGCCGACGACATCGAGGATATTGCAACCGTTGTCGGTTACCAGCGGCTTGCCGTCTTTCATGCGCAACCTGGCTTCGCAACCGAGCGCCGACAGCTTGCGCGCCGCCACGCTGGTGGCCATCGGAATCACTTCCACCGGCAGCGGGAAAGTGCCGAGCACGTCGACCAGCTTGGAACCGTCGGCGATGCAGACGAATTTCTGCGCCACCGAGGCGACGATCTTTTCGCGCGTCAGCGCCGCACCGCCGCCCTTGATCATGGCACCGGCGGCGTTGATTTCATCGGCGCCGTCGATGTAGACCGGCATGGTGTCAACCTCGTTGAGGTCGAACACCTGGATGCCGTGGCCGCGCAGGCGCTCGGCGGTGGCTTCCGAAGAGGCCACCGCACCCTTGATGCGATGCTTGATCTTGGCCAGTTCATCGATGAAAAAATTGGCGGTCGATCCGGTCCCCACACCGATGATTTCACCATCGACCACATAGGCTATGGCTGCGCGTGCTACCGCTTGTTTGAGTTCGTCTTGAGTCATGACAGAGTAAGAAAAAAGTTAACGCAAATGGAATCTGCTGTTAGTGCGAGTCTTCCGGCCTTTCGTCCAGCGTCTCGAACAAAGCGATCTGCAGACGGGAATGCAACTTCACCAGCTTGCTCCACAACAACCACAGCAGCCCTGCCGCTCCCAGCAACACGAAGGCCAGCAAGTTGAGCGGCGGCAAGATGCTGGCGCTCAGGACAAAGATCAGCAACATGATACCGACAATCGACATCACCGGTATCACCTCGGAGATCACGCGCCGCACGCCCGTCGTGTAAGAACCGGCGAACTCAGGTTTGACCCCGACTTCGGCCAGCAGCATGGCCAGCGCCTGCAGCTTGCGGTAAGTCGCAATCAGGAAAGGCAGCGATATTACCAGAGCGCCGCCCCAGATCACGGCTTTGTGGATCTGCGTGTCGCTGATCCAGGCCAACAACCATTTGCTGATGCCGTCGACAAAGAAGGCACCTGCCAGGAAAATCGCCACCACCAGTGCAATGTTCACCAGCACTTGCAGCAGGATGCGCCGGATGATCTTGCTGATCTCCGCCCTTTCGCCTTGCGGCTGCAGACTTTCCAGCCAGCCGGAATACATGCCGAGGATGCCGGCGATTTTTTTCGGCACCAGTTCCGCCGCCTTGCTCGACAAGGGGTCGGCAGCCTTGATCAGATACGGTGTGAGCAAGGCGGTCACCGCCGACACTGCCACCACGATCGGATACAGGAAATCGCTGGTGACCTTCAGGCTCACGCCCAGTGCGGCGATGATGAAAGAAAACTCGCCGATCTGCGCCAGTCCCATGCCGACACGCATCGGCGTACGGCCGCCGTGGCCCGCCAGGAAGGTGCCGATGCCGCAACTGAACAGCTTGCCGAACACTACCGCCAACGTAATCACCAGAATCGGCAGCCAGTATTGCGCCAGGACATTCGGATCGAACAGCAGGCCGATGGCGACGAAGAAGATGGCGCTGAACATGTCGCGGATCGATTCGATCAGGCGCTCGATGCGATGCAACTGGCGCGACTCGGCCATCACCGCCCCGACCAGGAAGGCGCCCAGCGCGACGCTGTACTGCAGCTTCATCACCAACAGGCAAAACCCGAACAGAATGCCCAGCACCGTCACCAGCAGCATTTCGTTGCTCTTGAAGCGCGCGACGTAGTTGAGCAGGCGCGGTACGATCAGGATGCCGACCACCAGCGAGACGATCATGAACAGCAACAGTTTGCCGACCGTATTGACCACTTCGCCGGAATCGACCGAGCCGCTGGTGGCGATGCCCGACAGCAGCGCGATCATACCGATGGCGAGGATGTCTTCGACGATCAGGATGCCGAAGATGATCTGGGCAAACTTTTCGTTCTTCATGCCCAGCTCATTGAGCGCCTTGACGATGATGGTGGTCGACGAGACCGCCAGCATGGCGCCGAGGAAGACCGCATCCATGGTCTTCCAGCCGAAGTAGATGCCGATCTCGTAGCCGATCCAGATCATCAGGACGATTTCGGCGACGGCAGCAACCACTGCGGTGGCGCCGACCTTGGCCAGCTTCTTGAGGCTGAATTCCAACCCCAGCGAAAACAGCAGGAAGATCACACCCAGCTCGGACAGGATGTGGACGGTCTTGTCGTCCTGGATCAGGTTGAATGGCGGCGTGTGCGGCCCGATGATGACGCCGGCCACAATGTAGCCCAGCACCACCGGCTGCTTGAAGCGGTTGAACACGACGGTGACGACGCCGGCGATCAGCATGATCACGGCAAGGTCCTGGATAAACAGTTCAACAGCATGCATGCGTGGTATTCCCCTTATAGGTCGGCCGACTGGCGGCTTGGTTGATCGTGTATGACTGGCTTGAGGCTTGTTGGCCTCCCCAGTTTCGGATTGGACGTACGATGCTGGCCGTCTGCGCGGCAATACCCCGTACGAGAGTGGGATTGATCCGGCGTTATGCCGAATGCGTTGGTTCCGTTGTTGATCTCGGCTTAGTCAGCGTAATATTCCCGGTCAATCTGGTCAGGAACGCTGCAGCCGATGGCGGATACGACGATTGGATTTGGTGCAGTCAATAAAGTTGCTGCACCGTATCGTCGCTGGCAGGCGCAAAGTTAGCACAGACGGCAAGGCATCTGCAAATTTTATCTGGGGTCGGACAAGCCGCGCCGGAGCGGGCGGCATAGGGGTGGAGGGTCGGCAGTGGGATGCAATCGTGCGGAAACCTGGGTGCAGGCACAGAAAATGCTAATAAGCCTTCTTGTTGCTTTGCCCTATTCCGGCACACGCACCTGGATTTCTGCAGCCTTTTCGTCAAACGCGATCCGTGTGGCGAACTTGGCGCGCTTCATCGGAAAACGCGACTGGAAGTGGCGGACATTGCCGGAGCCGGAAATGACACGACGCACAAACTGATAGTACGCATCCATATCGATCACATGCACCGCCAGAAAATAGTCATACTCACCCGAGACGAAGTAACACTGCATCACCTCGGCCTCTTTGGCCATGCGCTGCTCGAATTCCTGCATGTGCTCATCGGACTGGTTATTGAGCGAAATTTCCAGGAACGCCAGCATGCCGTAGCCAAGCGCAAACGGGTCGACCATGGCAACTTCGGCGTTGATGATGCCGGCCTCGCGCAGCTCGCGGATGCGCCGCAGGCAGGTCGGTTGCGATATGTGCAGCTTCTCCGCCAGGATACGGGTCGGAATCTGATTGTCCTTTTGCAGCAAGTTCAGCAGCTTGCGGTCAACCTTATCAAGCGTATGGTATTTGGGCATAAAAACGAAAGTTCAATTTTTTTTAGTCAGGTACTCAAAAAACCTTTGCAAGCTGTTTCTTATGTTGTACCGTCTGCATTATTCGGAAATCGTCGTTGCATAGTACAGTGTGTTTTCTGTCTGTGAAACGTCTCTGAATAAGCAAAAAAGGGGCTGTTGCAAAATCGGGATAACCGGCTGCTTCGGAGGAGAATCTGGAAGATGCTTCTCGGCTTGGTTTTCAATGGTCACCAATCAGTGTCATGGCAAGCGTAGTTTATTTCAATCTACAGAGGGAATTTATGAAACTCAAGAGCACAATCATTCCATTAGCTGGCGCAATCGCACTGGCTTTCGCCGGCGCAGCTTATTCGCAGGAAATCATCAAGATCGCTCACGTCGGCCCTCTCTCCGGCCCGAACGCTCACATGGGCAAGGATAACGAAAACGGCGCCCGTATGGCGATCGACGAGTTGAATGCCAAGGGTTTCACCATCGGCGGCAAAAAAGTCAAATTCGAACTGGTTGGTGAAGACGATGCGTCCGATCCTAAGCAAGCGACTGCTGTTGCGACCAAGCTGGTCGACCAAAAGGTTGCCGCGGTTATCGGTCACTTGAATTCCGGCACCACGATTCCTGCTTCCAAGATTTATAACGACGCCGGCATTCCGCAAGTATCGCCATCGGCTACCAATCCCAAGTACACGCAACAAGGCTTCAAAACTGCCTTCCGCGTGGTGGCCAACGATGCGCAACTGGGCGCGGTGCTCGGCAAGTACGCTGTGACCGCACTGAAGAGCAAGAACGTCGCCGTGATCGATGACCGTACAGCCTACGGTCAAGGCGTTGCTGAAGAATTCGCCAAGGGTGCGCAAGGCGCGGGCGCGACGATCGTCGGCAAGCAATTCACCAACGACAAGGCAACCGACTTCAACGCGATCCTGACTTCGATCAAGGCCAAGAAGCCTGACGTCGTGTTCTTCGGCGGCATGGACGCTGTCGGCGGTCCGATGCTGCGTCAGATGAAGCAACTGGGCATCAGCGCCAAGTTCATGGGCGGCGACGGTATCTGCACCGGCTCCCTGCCGGGTCTGGCCGGCGATGGCTTGATCGACGATCAAGTGGTCTGTGCTGAAGCAGGCGGTGTCGACACAGCCGGCAAGAAGGGCATGGACGATTTCCGCGCAGCATACAAGAAGAAGTTCGGCATCGAAGTGGTCTACAACGCTGCCTATGCTTACGATGCAACGATGACTGTTGCCGATGCGATGAAGAAGGCAAACTCGGCTGAACCAGCCAAGTACCTGCCTGAACTGGCCAAGATCAGCCACAAGGGCGTGACCGGCACCATCGCTTTCGACGACAAGGGCGACATCAAGAACGGTTCGCTGACACTGTACACATACAAGAAGGGTGAACGTACCCTGCTGGCTGTGGTCAAGTAAGCTTACGCTGCTCGATGAAAAACGCGCCTGATGAAAGTCAGGCGCGTTTTTTATTGCCCGCCATCGCCTTATCGCTCGGCTAAGCAGGCAAACGGCAGGCAACAAAAAAGCGCCCGATGAGCGCTTTCTTTTTTACGGCAAGGTGCTTTCGAACGATTACTTCTGCGTGAGCACCCATTTCACCAGCGTGCGCGCTTCCGCTTCGGAAACTTGCGCGTTGGCAGGCATAGGGATCGCGCCCCAGACACCGGAACCGCCCTTCAAGACCTTTTGCGTCAGCTTGTCTTCGGCATCTTTCTGGCCCTTGTACTTGGTCGCCACGTCCTTGAATGCCGGACCGACGATCTTGGTCTGGACCGAGTGACAGGCCAGGCAGTTCTTCGACTTGGCCAGATCCATAGGCGTGGCTTGAGCAAACGCGAGTGTAGACACGCTGAGTGCCGTCACGGCGGATGCGATGAATAGAAACGATTTCATTATTACCCTCCAAGAAGTTATGCGTATTCTACAACTCTTTGCTGCCCTGCTTGTATGTGCCGGTGCATATAAACATCATGGTTTGACGCCGGCATTTCCCGGATAAAAATGAGATGCGTTCATGTTGATCGAATGTAATAAGGACGCAATAAAAAGCCGGATCGCTCCGGCTTTTTATTACAGTCAGCTGAATCGTCACAAAACCATCAGCCGGTGACCGCCCCCTTGCTGGCGGTTGATGCCAGCGTCGCATACTTGGCCAGCACGCCACGGGTATAGCGCGGTGCAGGTTGCTTCCAGTTGGTGCGACGACGCTCGATTTCCGCGTCGTCGACGTTGAGCTGGATCAGCAATTGGCGTGCATCGATGGTGACCGAATCGCCCTCTTCCACCAGGCCGATGACGCCACCGACAAAGGCTTCCGGCGCCACGTGGCCGACCACCATGCCCCAGGTGCCGCCCGAGAAACGACCGTCGGTAATCAGGCCGACCGATTCGCCCAGGCCCTTGCCGATCAACGCCGAAGTCGGCGCCAGCATTTCCGGCATGCCCGGGCCGCCCTTCGGTCCCAGATAACGCATGACGAGCACGTCGCCCGGTTTGATCTTGTCGGCCAGGATGGCTTCCATGGCGCTGTATTCGTCTTCGAATACACGCGCCGGGCCGGTGATGACCGGATTCTTGAGGCCGGTGATCTTGGCCACGCAGCCTTCCGGCGCCAAGTTACCCTTGAGGATGGCCAGATGGCCTTGCTTGTACAGCGCCTTGTCGATAGGACGGATGACGTCTTGGTCGCTGCGCAGGTCGGGGATGTTTTCCAGTTCTTCGGCGATGGTCTTGCCGGTGATGGTCAGGCAATCGCCATGCAGCATGCCGGCCTGGTGCAGCACCTTCAGCACGGCAGGAATGCCGCCGGCCTTGTGCAGGTCGGTGGCGACGTATTTTCCGGACGGCTTGAGGTCACAGATGACCGGCACTTTTTGGCGTACGCGCTCAAAGTCGTCGATGGTCCATTCGACTTCGGCGGCGTGGGCGATCGCCAGGAAGTGCAACACCGCGTTGGTGGAACCACCGGTGGCCATGATCAGGGTGACGGCGTTTTCGATCGACTTGCGCGTGATGATGTCGCGCGGCTTGATGTCTTTTTTGACGGCTTCCACCAGCACACGTGCGGACTCGGCGGCAGAGCCGGTCTTTTCGTCGTCGGGGTTGGCCATGGTCGAGGAGTAGAACAAGCCCATGCCCAGCGCTTCGAACGACGACGACATGGTGTTGGCGGTGTACATTCCGCCACAGGAACCGGACGACGGACAGGCGTTGCGCTCGATGCCATCGAAGTCTTCCTGCGACATGCGGCCGGCCGAAAATTCACCGACGGCTTCGAAGGCCGAGACGATGGTCAAGTCGCGGCCCTTCCACTTGCCCGGCTTGATGGTGCCGCCGTAGACGTAGATGCCCGGCACGTTGGTGCGCGCCAGCGCGATCATGCCGCCCGGCATGTTCTTGTCGCAACCGCCGATGACGACCACGCCGTCCATCCACTGGCCGTTGACCGCGGTCTCGATGCAGTCAGCGATGACTTCGCGCGAAATCAGCGAATACTTCATGCCTTCGGTGCCCATCGACATGCCGTCGGAAATGGTCGGCGTGCCGAACACTTGCGGATTGGCGCCGGCCTGCTTGATCGCGGAAATCGCCACATCAGCCAGCTTCTGCAAGCCGGAGTTGCACGGTGTGATGGTCGAATGGCCGTTGGCGATGCCGATCATCGGCTTGTCGAAATCTTCCTTTTCGTAACCCAATGCGTAATACATCGAGCGATTCGGGCTACGCGAAACACCTTGCGTAATGTTCTTTGAACGGCGGTTGAATGACATGCGTGTCTCCTGGTTAATTCCATCGTATGGTCCACACCAGAAGCGAGGCTGGCGTGAACCCGTCCACCTGCTGCGGGGGCGAGTTAGATTGCCTTGCGCTCTGCCTTCTGTCAAATATATGATTCGTCATCAACTAATACGGATTACATATGAGTGCAGATTCTCGGTTGGAGTTACGCCAGTTGCGCTATTTCGTCGCCGTTGCTGAAGAAAAACACTTCGGCCGCGCCGCCGTGCGGCTGCACATGACGCAGCCGCCGCTGTCGCAAACCATCCAGGCGCTCGAAGAAATGCTGGGTACAGCCCTGTTTGCGCGCACCAAGCGCAGCGTCGCACTGACGCCGGCCGGGCTGGCGCTGCTGCCGGAAGCGCAACGTATCCTGCAACAGGCAGGCGCCCTGCCCGATCTCGCCCGCCGTGCCGCCAGCGGCGCTTCCGGCTTGCTTTCACTATCGTTCATTTCAACCGCGGATTACAGTATTTTGCCGCCCTTGCTGCAACAATTTCGTGCGCGCTATCCGCAAGTGCAAATCGACTTGCGCGAAGCCACCACCGATGTCCAGCTGGAAGATTTGATGCAAGGCAAGATCGACGCCGGCTTGCTGCTGCCACCGCTGCCGGACAAGGCCATGGCTGTGCTCGACTACCATCCTGTATTGTCGGAACCGCTGGTAGCGGCGATTCCCGCCGGTATCGTACGCGGCAAAAATGCGCTTGCGCTCAAGGCGCTGCGCGAACTGCCACTGATCATCTTCCCGCGCCGCATCTCGCCGGCCTTCCACGACACCATCCTGAGCTGTTTCCGCGATGCCGGCGTGACGCCGCACATCGGCCAGGAAGCGATCCAGATGCAAACCATCGTCGGCCTGGTGTCGGCTGGCATGGGTATGGCACTTGTGCCACAATCCGTGTCTAACCTGCAGCGCCCCGGCGTCGATTACCGCGCGCTGACCGGCAAGGTGCCGCTGATCGAAACCGGGCTGGCCTGGCGACGCGACAGCGCTTCGCCGGTGCTGCGCGCGTTTCTTGACATGGTGGCTGCGCCGCCTGCGGCATAATCCCGTAGCGCGCCTGTCGCACACCGTCTTCACCAACTCTCGTTCTGAAAGAATTTTCATGCTGATACACCCGATGCCCAACCCCATCGCCTTTTCCGTCGGCCCGCTGCAGGTGCACTGGTACGGTCTGATGTATCTGCTGGCGTTTGCGCAGTTCATCGCGCTGGGCCGCGTGCGCATCAAGCAGCCGCATATCGCTGCAGCAGGATGGAAGAAGGAAGACCTCGACGACATGCTGTTCTACGGCGTGCTGGGTGTGGTCATCGGCGGCCGCCTGGGCGAAGTACTGTTCTACAACCCGAGCTATTACTTTGCCAACCCGGCTGACATCATCGCGGTGTGGAAAGGCGGCATGTCCTTCCACGGCGGCTTCCTCGGCGTGTTGATTGCGATGTATATCTGGGGTCGCAAGCGCGGTCGCCATCTGATGGACATCATGGACTTCATCGCGCCCATGGTGCCGCTCGGTTATGCCGCCGGCCGCCTCGGCAATTTCATCAACGCTGAATTACCGGGCCGCCTGGCCGACCCGGCGCTGCCATGGGCGATGATCTGGCCCAACGTCGACAACCTGCCGCGCCACCCGTCGCCGATTTACCAGATGCTGGTGGATGGCATTTTGCTGTTCATCATTTTGTGGTTCTTCGCCCGCAAGCCGCGTCCGCGCATGGCGGTGGCCGGCATGTTTTCGCTGCTGTATGGCTGCGCGCGTTTCTTCACCGAATATTTCCGCACGCCGGATTACAATGTCACGTTCGGCGGCATCACCATTTCAGCCGGACAGATGTTGTCGGTGCCGATGATCGTGTTGGGCATCATCTTGCTGATCGTCGCCTACCGGACGCAGAGCAAAACGGTCGCCACTGCCTGAACCATTGCGGCCGCTTCCAGCGGCCGCATTTCTACTCCTGCTATATCGACGTCGTCAAGGTTGTCAGCCACAACGGCGAATGATCGAGCAAGAAAACCTCCAACACTTTGTCCTGCCCCGACAGCATCAGCATGCCGAGCGCGATGAAGAGCACGCCCAAGACCTGCTTGCCCCACGCGCCCGCGCCCTGCAGCCGGCCTTTCATCGCCAGCATGGCTTGCCGCGACAACATGCCCAGCAAGGCAATCGGCAAACCCGCACCGATCCCGAACAGCGCCATCATCAACACGATCTGCGGCAAGTCGACACCCTGACTGGCCAGCGTGATCACACCGCCCAGCGTCGGTCCGACACAGGGACTCCAGATCAGGCCCAGCACCAGGCCGACCACAAACTGCCCGCTTAATCCGCCCACCGACAAGCCCGCCAACAACCGGCTGCCGACACCGCTGGCGGCCGAAGTCGCGACAGCGAAACGCGCTTGCAGGCTGGTCGACAGCAAGAGCACGCCGATCAGCATCAGGATGATCGCCGCGACAAATTGAATATCGCTTTGCCCCAGGCCCAGGCGCGCGCCGGCGCCGGCCAGGAAAGTGCCAACGATGGCAAACGACAGCGCCATCCCGCACGCCACCGCCAATGGTCCGTAACGATGCTCATGCACAGCCGAGCCAAGTATCACCGGCAGCAGCGGCAGCACGCATGGCGACAAGGTCGACAACACGCCCGCGCCCAGCGCCAGGGCGTAGGCGCCGACACCGAACGCCATCAGAGCGCTTTTTTGAGCAAGGTGGTAATGGCAGGCTTTTGCGTATCGCCGGTGGAGCGTCCTTGCTCCTTGCCGCCCTTGAAGACGATCAAGGTGCTTTGCTGCGCTACCCGGAAGGCCTTGACGATCTCTTTTTGCGCATCGAAATCGACTTCAAGGAAGCTGACATCCTTGAATTCAGGATCCTTGATCAAGCTGCGCAGGATGGGATCCTGGGCCCGGCAAGTCGGGCACCAATCCGCATGGACGTGGACCACCACAGGCTTGCCGGCCTGGTTCAGCGCATCGAACTGCGCTTGCGTGTAATGCTGGCCGGCAGCCAGCGCAAGGCCGGATTGCAGCAACAGAAAGACGCACAGTGTTTTGATGATTTTCATGGCATTTCCCTTCGTGGCGTGGACCTGGGGCGCGCATCCCGGCAGGGGATGGACAACAGGCAAGAATGTGCCTGTTGGTCGGCCGCACCGGGAAAATCTTACAGTGTGTTGGCGCTGTGCGCATGATGTCGACCGTGGGCGAGCGTGCAATAAAAAACACGCGCAACGGAAAATCCCCTGCGCGTGTTTTCTGGATCATGCCGCCCGCCAGGCAGCAGAGTGGCCGGGCGCCCCGCTTAAGGACGCAGTACGCTGGCCGCTTTTGCCAATGCCGTAATCTTGTTCCAATCACCAATCTCGATGGCGTTCTTCGGCGTCAGCCAGGAACCGCCGACGCAGGCCACGTTCTTGCACGCCAGGAATTGCGATGCGGTCTCTTGCGAAATACCGCCGGTCGGGCAGAACGTCACGTCAGCCAAAGGACCGGCAATTGCGTTCAACATGCCGATACCCCCGGCCGGCACCGCCGGGAACAACTTCAACTGGCGGAAACCGGCTTCGCGCGCGGCCATCACTTCAGACGGCGTCATCACGCCCGGCAGCAAAGGCAGGCCGCTGGATTTGGCGGCAGCGATCAGCGCTGCAGTCAAACCCGGCGACACGCCGAACACTGCACCGGCGTCGCGCGAGGCGGCGAATTCTTCCGGGCTGGTCAGGGTGCCGACGCCGACGATGGCGTCCGGCACTTGCTCGGCAATCGCGCGGATCGCCGGCAAGCCGTGTTCGGTGCGCAGGGTGATTTCCAGCACGCGGATACCGCCTGCCACCAGCGCCCTGGCCAGTGGCACGGCGTGTTCCAGTTTGTCGATGGCAATCACGGGGATGACTGCCGAAGTACGCATGATGTCGAGGATGCTTTTCATACTGTCTCTTTCTCATTTTGCAATATTGGCGGCAGGCCAAAGCTGGTGCCGCCCTCTTCTGCCGCGCTCACGTTAGCGCGGAAGACACTGAACAATTCACGTCCCATGCCGGTCTGGTTGCCCGACAGGTCGGCGCTTTCCGTGGTGCGCTTGGCCCATTCGGCTTCCGACACCAGTGCTTCCAGGATGCCGGCTTCGGCGTCCAGACGAATCATATCGCCTGTGCGCACAAAACCCAAAGGCCCACCGGCCAAAACTTCCGGCGTCACGTGGATCGCCGCCGGCACCTTGCCCGATGCGCCCGACATGCGGCCGTCGGTCACCAGCGCGACGTGGCGGCCCTTGTCTTGCAGGATGCCCAGCGCCGGCGTCAAGGCGTGCAATTCCGGCATGCCGTTGGCGCGCGGCCCCTGGAATGTCAGTACGGCGACGAAATCCTTGTCCAGTTCACCGGCCTTGAAGGCCTTCATGAAGGCTTCCTGCGAATGAAACACGATCGCCGGCGCCTGCACGGCGCGATGCTCGTGCTTGACGGCCGAGACCTTGATCACCGAACGACCCAGGTTGCCTTGCAACAGCTTGAGGCCGCCGTCGGCGGAGAACGGGTTGGTGGCCGGACGCAGCACGTTGTCATCGCCGCTGTCCTTCGGGGTCGCCTTCCATGTCAGCTTGCCGTCTTCCATCAACGGTTCGGTGCAATGCGCGCGCAAGCTCTGGCCCAGGATGGTCATGACGTCGTCATGCATCAGGCCGGCGTCGATCAGTTCGCGCAACACGAAACCGGTGCCGCCCGCAGCGTGGAAGTGATTCACGTCGGCGGTGCCGTTCGGATAAATGCGCGTCACCAGCGGTACTACCGACGACAGCTTGGAGAAGTCGTCCCAGTCGATCACCAGGCCGGCGGCCTTGGCGATGGCGACCAGATGCAAGGTGTGGTTGGTCGAGCCGCCGGTGGCCAGCAAGGCGACGATGGCATTGACAATGGATTTTTCATCGACCAGGCGGCCGACCGGCGTGTATTGCTGGCCCTGCGAAGTGATCTTCAGCGCCTGCTTGGCGGCAGCAGCGGTCAGCACGTCGCGCATCGGCGTATTCGGCGTGATGAAGGCGGCGCCCGGCAGGTGCAGGCCCATGGCTTCCATCAGCATCTGATTGCTGTTGGCGGTGCCGTAGAAAGTGCAGGTGCCGGCATCGTGGTAGGACTTGGCTTCGGCTTCCAGCAATTCGGCGCGGCCGATCTTGCCTTCGGTGTAGAGCTGGCGGATCTTGACCTTTTCGCTGTTGCTCATGCCGCTGGTCATCGGACCGGCGGGAACAAACACGGCCGGAATGTGGCCGAAGTGCAAAGCGCCGATCAGCAGGCCGGGCACGATCTTGTCGCACACGCCCAGATACAGCGCCGCGTCGAACATATTGTGCGACAACGCGACCGCGGTGCCCATGGCGATGGCGTCGCGCGAAAACAGCGACAGCTCCATGCCGGTCTGGCCCTGGGTAATGCCGTCGCACATGGCCGGCACGCCGCCGGCGAATTGCGCCACACCGCCGTCTTCACGGATGGCGTCCTTGATGATTTGCGGGAAGCGTTCGAAAGGTTGATGCGCCGACAACATGTCGTTGTAGGAGGACACGATGGCGATCGAAGGCGCACGATCCTGTTTCAGTTTCAGTTTGTCGTTGGCGGGAAATGCGGCGAAGCCGTGCGCCAGGTTGGTACAGGACAGCGCACCGCGTTGCACCCCTTCATGACGCGCAGCTTCGAGGCGCGCCAGATAGGCGGTGCGATAAGGCCGACTACGTTCGGCGATGCGTCGCGTGACGCTGGCTAAGGTAGCGTTGAGAGACATGTTGGGTTCCTGATAGCGTTAACAAATGTAATTTTACTACAAAAATTTAAATAAAACTTCTTCTTTTGCTCGTTTTACTCACATGACACTTCAATGAAACCAATTACAAATTTTCCTTACAAAGCTCTTACAACCTTATGAAACGGCCATTACAAGCCGGCCTTACGGTATTTCAGCATACTCAATATTGTAGTGAAATTACCATAAAAGTAGTAATTCATGTATAGTAAAGATTCTTCGCCATCCTTCCCCCACTAGCCAAGATTGCAGAACATGCCGCATACAGCACTCACAGCGACCGCAGCCTTCCAAGCACTTTTGTCCCATCACGCCGACGTGCGCGAGCGCCACATGCGCGACCTGTTCGCCGCTGACGCGCAACGCTTCGATCACATGACCGTCAAGGCGGCCGGCATCCTGCTCGACTACTCAAAAAACCGTGTCGACAATACTACGCTCAAGTTGCTGTTTGAGCTGGCCCGCGAACGCGGTGTGGAAACCCGGCGCGCGGCCATGTTCAGTGGCGAAAAGATCAACTTCACCGAACACCGGGCGGTGCTGCATACCGCCCTGCGCGCGCCGCGCGGGCAAGCCTTGCAAGTAGATGGACAGCACATCGGCACGGACGTTCATGCCGTTTTGGATCGCATCCACGGCTTCGTCGAACGCGTGCGCGACGGCCACTGGCTGGGCCGCAGCGGCAAGCCGATTATCGATATCGTCAATATCGGCATCGGCGGCTCGCATCTGGGTCCGCAAATGGCCTGTACTGCGCTGCGCTGCTTCGCCCATCCGCGCCTGAACATGCACTTCGTTTCCAACGTCGACGGCCATGATTTGCATGAGGTGTTGCAAAAAGTTGATGTAAATACAACGCTATTCATCGTCGCCTCCAAGACCTTCACCACGCAAGAAACCATGATGAACGCCGGCTCGGCGCGCAACTGGTTCCTGCAGCGCGCCGGCGAGGCCGACCTGGCGAAACATTTCGTCGCCGTCTCGACCAACACCGAGGCAGTGCGCGCCTTCGGCATCGATACCGACAACATGTTTCCTTTCTGGGATTGGGTTGGCGGACGCTATTCGATGTGGTCTTCGATCGGTCTGTCGATTGCGCTGGCGATCGGCTTCAAGAATTTCAGCGAATTGCTGGCCGGCGCTCATGCCATGGACAAGCATTTCTGCGAAGCGCCGCTGGAGCGCAACATGCCGATCATCCAGGCGTTGATCGGCATCTGGAACCGCAATTGCTTCAATAGCGAATCGCTGTCCATTGCCCCGTATCACCATGACTTGCGTCACTTCCCAGCCTACCTGCAACAGCTGGAAATGGAAAGCAACGGCAAGCGCATCACGCGCGACGGCAGCGCCGTCGGCGTCGCTACCTGCCCGTTCATCTGGGGCGATGTCGGCACCAACGGCCAGCACGCCTTCTTCCAGTTGCTGCACCAGGGCACCGACATCACGCCGATCGATTTCATTGCCGTGCTCAAGCCGACGCACGACTTGCCGGGCCATCATGCAGTGCTGCTGGCGAACTGCTTCGCGCAATCGGAAGCCTTCATGCGCGGCAAGCAAGCCGAAGAAGTGCGCGACGACCTCCGCAAACAAGGTGTGGACGACGACGAAATCAACTTCCTGCTGCCGCACAAGACCTTCAACGGCAATCGCCCCAGCAATACGCTGCTGCTCGACACGCTGACACCGGCCACGCTGGGCGCGCTGATCGCCTTGTATGAACACAAGACCTTCGTGCAAGGCACCATCTGGGGCATCAACAGCTTCGATCAGTGGGGCGTGGAGCTGGGCAAGGTGCTGGCCAAGACGATCCAGTCGGAGCTGTCCGGCGAGGCCGTACCGGCACGCCACGACAGTTCCACCAATGCATTGATCGCGCTGGCCAAACAGGCCTTGGCGTAAATACCGACTTACCGAACAACTGACAGAGACAAGAAGACTGCTATGGCTATTTCCGATTTTGACCTGGTTTTATTCGGCGGCACCGGCGACCTGGCGATGCGCAAGCTGCTGCCGGCCCTGTATGCGCGCGACCGCGCGCGCGACCTGGTGCCGACCGCGCGCATCATCTGTATCGGCCGCGACAACAAGAGTAATGAAGACTTCCTGCAAATGGTCGAACAAAGCGCCAAACCGCATATCAGCAGCGCGACCATGGACGCCGGCATCTGGCAGCGTTTTTGCGGGCGTATCCAATATGTCTCGCTCGATGCCAAGCAGGCCGATAGCTACCAGAACCTGGTCGCCGCGATGCGTGACGATCCGGCCATCTCGCATGTGTTTTACCTGGCCACGCCGCCGACCCTGTTCTCACTGATCTGCGACCATCTCTCGCAAGCCGGACTGGCCACGCCAAATGCGCGTGTAGTGCTGGAAAAACCACTGGGCCACGATCTCGAAAGCGCCAAGGACATCAATGCCCAAGTCGGTCGCTACTTCAGCGAATCGCAAATCTTCCGCATCGACCATTATCTCGGCAAGGAAGCGGTGCAAAACCTGCTGGCGCTGCGCTTCGGCAACGTGCTATTCGAACCGCTGTGGCGGCGCGAGTGGATTTCCGACGTGCAGATCACCATCGCCGAAGAACTCGGGGTGGGCGGCCGCTTCGACTACTACGATACCTCCGGCGCACTGCGCGATATGCTGCAAAACCACTTGCTGCAATTGCTGTGCATCGTCGCCATGGAACCGCCGGTGTCCAATTCGGCCGATTCCGTGCGCGATGAAAAGCTCAAGGTGCTGCGCTCGCTCAAACGTTTCACACCCAGCACGCTGGCCATGAATGTGGTGCGCGGCCAATACCGCGCCGGCCATGTCAACGGTGTGGCGGTGCCCGGCTACCGCAAGGAAGAAGACGCCAATCCCGATTCCCGCACCGAAACTTTTGTCGCCATCAAAGCTGAAATCGATACCTGGCGCTGGGCCGGCGTACCGTTCTACCTGCGCACCGGCAAGCGCATGGCTGACAGCCTGGCCGAGATCGTGGTGCGCTTCAAGGCCGTGCCGCATTCCATCTTCGCGCAAAACAACAGCGACACGCCGAACTGCCTGGTGATCCGCTTGCAGCCGGACGAAGGCCTGCACATGAACCTGATGGCCAAGACGCCAGGCGACGGCATGCGCCTCAAGCCGGTCGAGCTGGAACTGGATTTCCGCGAAAAATTCAAGACGCCGCGCATGGAAGCCTATGAGCGCCTGCTGCTGGATGTCTTGCGCGGCCAGTTGACGTTGTTCATGCGCAGCGACGAGCTGGAAGCCGCCTGGGAATGGGTCGAGCCGGTGCTCAAGCATTGGGAACAGGAAGAAAGCGATCCGATTCCCTACAGCGCCGGCACCTGGGGTCCGGCGGCGGCCAGCGCGCTGATCGGCCGCGACGGTTTGCAATGGCGTGAAGAAGCGCTGCCGGAAGTTTAATTTACAGGCCCAATAGAAGTCCCATGCTACTCGACTCCATCCGCACGCATATCAATTCGCTCTCCAAATCGGAGAAGAAAGTCGCGGCTGCCATTCTGGCCAATCCCCAACTGGCGCTGCAAGAGAACCTGACCGCGCTGGCCAAGAATGCCGAGGTGTCGGAGCCGACCGTGATCCGCTTTTGCCGCGCCATCGGCTACGAAGGCTGGCACGACTTCAAGCTCAAGCTGGCGCAAAGCCTGGCGCTGGCACTGCCCGGCGCAAACGAATCGCTGGGCCAGGACGACCTCGCCGTCGATCTGGTCAACAAGATCTGCAGCCGCTCCATCAATACACTGCTGGACCTGCGCAATCATTTGAATCCCGACGCCATTCAGCTCGCGCTGGAAGTGCTGGCGCGCGCCAGCAAGATCGAATTTTACGGTCAGGGCACCTCGGGCATCGTCGCCAACGACGCCCAGCACAAGTTCTTCCGCTCGGGCGTGCCGACCGTGGCTTACTCCGACCCGCACATCCACAGTATCGCAGCATCGCTGCTCAAACCCGGCGACGCCGTGGTGGCAATCTCGCAGCGCGGCGGCAATGCGGCCCTGCTGCGCAGCGTGCAACTGGCGCGCAAGGGCGGCGCCGACATCATCGTGCTGGGGCCGAGCGGTACGCCGCTGGCCGAGCTGGCCACCGTGCTGGTGCCGATCGACCTGAGTTTCAACATCGATCCCTACACGCCGATCTCGGCACGACTGGCGCATCTGGTAGTCATCGATATCCTGGCGGTGGGACTGGCGCTGCGCCGCGGCCCGGAATTCCGCAAAAAAATGCAGAACGCCCAGAAATCTCTGCAAAAATACGACATGCAATTCGACTCCTTCTTCCGCTGACCCGGCCCGGCCGGGTGCGGATGTTTGGTCCACCCCTTACCGTTTTTCGTTGCGCTTGCCCATGACTTCAACAACGACACCCAACACCTCATACCGCACCCCGGCCTTCCTGCACCAGCGCCTGCAACGCGATATCGATTTCTTCACGCAGCATGCCTATGACCCGGCCGGCGGCTTCTTCCACTACCTCAATGACGACGGCAGCGTGTACGACCATAGCCGCCATCTGGTCAACAGCACGCGCATGGTGTTTTGCCATGCGCTGGCCTATCGCACCAACGGTAAAGAAGAACACCGCGCAGCGGCGCGCCACGGCATCAAGTTTTTGCAGGAGCAACACTGGCAACCCAGCTACGGCGGCTATGCCTGGGTGCTCAAGGATGGCGTGCCGGTGGACCGCACCCAGCATTGCTATGGCCTGGCCTTCGTGTTGCTGGCCTATGCCCATGCCTACGACATCGGTGTGACGGAAGCGCGTCCCCATATCGACGCCACCTACGCACAGATGGAAAAACTGTTCTGGTCAGAACAACACGGCTTGTATGCCGATGAAGCGACACCGGAAGGCGTGGTGGCAAGCTACCGCGGGCAAAACGCCAACATGCACAGCTGCGAAGCGCTGCTGGCGGCCTATGAAGCAACCGGCGAGATCCGCTTCCTGCATCGCGCCGAACGATTGGCGCGCAATATCACGGTGCGCCAGGCGGCGCTCGCCAACGGCTGGATCTGGGAGCATTACCACGCCGACTGGAAGATAGACTGGGAATACAACCGTCACGACAACACCAACATGTTCCGCCCCTGGGGCTACCAGCCCGGCCACATGACGGAATGGGCCAAGCTGCTGCTGATCCTGGAACGTCACGCCGAGCACCTGCAAGACGACGCCAGCTGGCTGGCGCCGCGTGCGCGCGCCCTGTTCGACGTCACCATTCCGGTCGCCTGGGATGAAGAGCACGGCGGCTTGTTTTATGGCATCGCGCCCGACAACAGCGTGTGCGACGGCGACAAGTATTTCTGGGTCCAGGCCGAATCGCTGGCCACCGCCGCCCTGCTGGCGCAACGCACCGGCGAGGCGATCTACTGGGAAGTCTACGACCAGCTCTGGCAATACAGCATGCAGCATCTGATCGATCAGGAGCGCGGCGGCTGGTACCGCATCCTGCAGCGCGACAACACGCGCTACGGCCCCGAGAAACCGCCGCATGGCAAGACTGACTTCTACCATCCGCTCGGCGCCTACCTGGAATCGCTCAACGCGATTGGCGCACCGCTGCCGAAAAAACGGTAGTCGACCGAAATTTACGTAAAATGCAACCTGGACCATTCACAAGAGATCGCTTGCCATGAACCAGCTAGAACAGCTCAAGCAGTACACCACCGTCGTCGCCGACACCGGCGACTTCGAGTCCATGAAGGAATTCGCGCCGCGCGACGCGACCACCAACCCTTCACTAATCCTGAAGGCCGTGAAAAAGGACGAATACAAACCGCTGCTGGAGAAGGCCGTACGCGACCACCGCTGGGATCAGCATGAGGCCATGGATAGTCTGCTGGTGGCGTTCGGCGTGGAAATTTTGAAGATCGTGCCCGGCCGCGTTTCTACCGAAGTAGATGCTCACCTGTCGTTCGACACGCAGGCAACGGTTGACAAAGGCCGCAAACTGATCGATTTGTACCGACGTGCCGGCATCGACAGCAAGCGCGTGCTGATCAAGATCGCTTCCACATGGGAAGGGATACGCGCTGCCAAGGTACTGGAACGCGAAGGCATCCATTGCAACATGACCTTGCTGTTTTCAACGGCGCAGGCAGTCGCCTGCGCCGAAGTCGGCGTACGCCTGATCTCCCCCTTCGTCGGACGTATCTATGACTGGTACAAGAAATCGGAAGGCCGCGAATTCACCGGCGCCGACGATCCGGGCGTGCAATCCGTGCGCAGCATTTACGACTATTACAGCTACTTTGGTTACAAAACCGAAGTCATGGGCGCGAGCTTCCGCAACACCTCGCAAATTCTCGAACTGGCCGGTTGCGACCTGTTGACCATCAGCCCCGATCTGCTCAAGAAGCTCACAGAAAGCAATGACCCGATAACGCGCAAGCTGACCCGCGAGGCGGCGCAAGCGGAGGGAGATTCGCGCCCGACCACCGAAAGCGAATTCCGCCTGCAGGTGAACGACAACGCCATGGCGACGGAAAAGCTGGCCGAAGGGATACGCCAGTTCTGTATCGACACCGGCACACTGGAGCAGATGATCAAAGAGATGTATTCGGTAAGCTGATACGCTCGCCCCGGGTGAATCAGAAAGATAAAAAAGAGGCGCATGAGCGCCTCTTTTTTCGTCTGCAGCGGCCAGTTATTCACGGCCATCCCATTTTTAGTTCTTCAACTCATCCGGCACCTTGCCGCCATTCTCGGCCAGCTTGGTCATGACCTGCTTGTGCAGCCAGATGTTCATCGCTGCCGAATCGCCGGTGTCGCCCGGATACAGCAGCTCGCCTGCCAGTTGCTTGCGCGCATCCAGACTGCTGTCCAGATCGAGCAGTTTCATCAGATCGACGATGGAAGTACGCCAATTCAGCTTTTGCGTATTCTTTTCCGCCAGCTCGTTGAGGATGGCCTCCACATCGACGAGCGGAGTGACCTGGCCGGCAACGACGCCGCTATCGGTCGCCGCCGTCGCAGTATTGACGACATCGTTCTGGGTGGGATGGGAAGACGGAAAAATCTTGCTGAGAATGTTGCTCAAAATACCCATGGTGTTCTCCTTGAAAGGAAGCGTCAAAAAATGCTGGCCGAAGCGAGCAACAGTCCTTTGAGAAAACCCTGCGGAGGTGAAGTTCCTGCGCATTTTGTAAGCAATCAAGAAGTTTGCCAAATGCAAAAAGCTTTCTAAGGATACTTCAATGCCTCAGCAGAAACATCCGCCCAACCCACCGCAATACAAATGAAAAAGAGGCGCATCAAGCGCCTCTTTTTTGTAATCCAACATTGAATACGTTTACAGCTTTTCGGTCTCTCCCGATTTCGGCTGCCACTTCATCAGGCGTTTTTCTATCATGCCGACGGCCACATCCAGCACCAGCGCAAACGCGGTCAGCACAACGATGCCGGCAAACACGGTATTGATGTCAAAGCTGCCTTCGGCCTGCAAGATCAGGTAACCGACACCGCGCGCCGAACCCAGGTATTCGCCCACCACCGCGCCGACGAAGGCCAGGCCGATCGAGGTATGCAAGCTCGAGAACACCCACGAGGTCGCCGACGGCAAATATACCGTGCGCAGCAGCTGGCGCGCATTGGCGCCAAGCATGCGGGCATTGGCCAGCACCACCGGACTGACTTCCTTGACGCCTTGATAGACGTTGAAGAATACGATGAAGAACACCAGCGTCACCGCCAGCGCCACCTTGGACCAGATGCCCAGGCCGAACCACATCGCGAAGATCGGCGCAAGGATCACACGCGGCATCGAGTTGGCGGCCTTGACATAAGGATCAAGGATGGCCGATGTCACCGGCGACAGCGCCAGCCACAAACCGACGCCCAGCCCCAACACGGTGCCGATGCCGAAGGCCAGCACGGTCTCCGTCAAGGTGACCAGCAAGTGTGAATAGATTTCTGCGGGGAAGCTCAGCGTGAAGAACGTGGTGTCGCCGAAGCCGACTTCCAGCGAGCCGCTGCCGACGGTGAACCATTGCCAGATGCGCACGGCAACTTTCAGCGGTTCACCGAAGAAGAATGCGGTCTGTTCGTTGCGCGTGGCGATGTGCCAGGCCGCCAACACGACCACCAGCACCAGCAGTTGCCAGAAGCGCAGATTTTTATGACTTGGTTTGAGGAGTTTCCACATGATGATTCTTTGCTCGATTTTGTGTGTGTGCCGACCGGCTCAGGCCGCTGTCTTTTGTTGTTGATATCCCTTGAGCACTTCATCGCGCAAGACCGACCAGATTTGCTGGTGCAGCTCGATGAAGCGGGGATGCGTGCGGATTTCGGCGACGTCGCGCGGACGCGGCAGGTCGATCACGAATTCGCCGATGGGATGCGTGGCCGGACCGGCCGACAACACCACCACACGGTCCGACATGGCAATCGCTTCGTCCAGATCGTGGGTGATGAAGAGCACCGCTTTCTTCTTGGCGTTCCACAGGTCGAGCACTTCGTTTTCCATCAACTGGCGCGTCTGGATATCGAGCGCCGAGAACGGCTCGTCCATCAGGATGATGTCGGGATCCATGATCAGCGTCTGCGCCAGCGCCACACGTTTGCGCATGCCGCCCGAGAGTTGGTGCGGATAGCGGTCGCCGAAGCCCTTGAGGCCGACACGCGCCAGCCATTGCTCGCCCAGGTGCTTGGCCTCATTGCCTTCGACGCCGCGATATTGCAGGCCGGCGATGACGTTTTCCAGCGCGCTGCGCCACGGCATCAGGGCTTCGGCCTGGAACATGTAGCCGGCGCGCTTGTTGATGCCGACCAGTTCTTCGCCGAACACCTTGATGCTGCCCGAAGAGGGTTGCAGCAGGCCGGCGCCGACATTGAGCAAGGTCGATTTGCCGCAACCGGTCGGCCCCACCACCGAGACGAACTCGCCCGGCGCAATCGCCAGCGTGGTGTTGGCGACCGCGGTGTAGCGCTGCGTGCGGTCGTCCTTGGAAACAAAGGTGCAGGTAATGTCGTCGAGAAAAAGTGCTGGCGTCATAGCGAGAATAGAGACTTCATGAATACAAAAAATACGGAACCACAAAATTGCAGACGGGCACCCGCAGGCGCCCGTGTGGCTGCATGCATGCCAGGCAATTACTTGTACTTGGCGTTGGCCTTCTTGACGAAGTCGTTGGTATAGGTCTTGGACAAGTCGATCTTCTTGTTGGCCAGGTCCGGTTCAAACGCTTGCAAGGTCTTCAGCGCGATGGCCGGGCCGGCTTCAGGGAAAGAGCCGTCGGGCGAAATCGCTTCGCGCACTTTCAGGAAGGCGGCGATGTACAACGCGCGGTCGCCCAGCAGATAGCTTTCAGGAACCGCCTTGATGATATCGGACGGACCGGCTTTCTGGATCCACTTCAGTGCGCGCACCATGGCGTTGGTCAGCGCCTGGGTGGTGTTCGGATATTTCTTGATGAAGGCCTCCGGCGCGTACAGCGTGGCTGCAGGCATCGGGCCGCCGAACACGTCGTTGGTGTCTTTGAGCGTGCGGGTATCGGCAACGATCTTGATTTCATTCTTTTGTTCCAGCATCGCGATCACCGGATCGAGATTGGCGATTGCGTCGATCTGGCCGGAACGGATGGCCGACAGCGCGCCGGCGGCGGCGCCGACGCCGATGAAGGAGACGTCAGTCGGCTTCAGGCCGGCCTTGGCCAAGACGAAGCTGGCCATCACGCTGGTCGAGGAACCCGGTGCGGTGACGCCGATTTTCTTGCCCTTCAGGTCGGCGATGCCCTTGTAGTTGGGCATGGTCTTGTTATTCACAGCCAGCACAATTTGCGGTGCGCGGCCTTGCAGGACGAAGGCGACGATGGCCTGGTTCTTGGCCTGCATGTTGATGGTGTGTTCATAGGCGCCGGACACCACGTCCGCGCTGCCGCCCACCATTGCCTGCAGCGCCTTGGCGCCGCCGGCGAAGTCGGAAATTTCGACTTGCAATCCTTCATCCTTGAAATAGCCCAGTTGCTCGGCCACGGTCAGCGGCAGGTAGTAGAACAGGTTTTTGCCGCCGACGGCGATGGAGACCTTGGGTTTTTCCAGGGTCTGCGCAAACAAGTTGGTATTGAAGGTCAGGTAGCCGGCCAGGAACAAGGCCAAGGCGATAGCGAGTTGCTTCAGGTTGAATCTCATGTTGTCTCCTCCTATGAGCGTACTTTGTTGGTTGACTGCGGGCAGTTCCGGGGAATGACTGCCGTCAAATGACCTTGTCTTGCCGCAACTGTGCAATTTGTGCGTCATCATACCCCAGCGAACGCAAGATTTCATCGTTATGCTGGCCGAGCGCCGGCCCGATCCATTTTGTGCCGCCCGGGGTTTCCGACAACTTCGGCGTCACGGCAGGCAATTTGATCGGCGTACCGTCGGCAAAGGCGTGTTGCTCGAACATGTTGCGCGCCAAAAATTGCGGGTCGCTCATCATGTCGCTGACCGCATAAATTTTGCCGACCGGCACATCCGCTGCCTGCAGGATGGCCAGTGCGTCATCGATGGTTTTGGTACTGCACCAGGCCTGGATGGCGCGATCGATTTCTTCCGTGCGCGGCACCCGACCGTCGTTGCGCGCCAGTTGCGGATCGTCAGCCATGTCCTGGCGTGCGATGGCCACCATCAGGCGCTTGAAAATGGCGTCGCCGTTGCCGGCGATCACGATGTTCTTGCCGTCGGCGGTGGTGTAGGTATTGGATGGCACGATGCCCGGCAAGGCGCCGCCGGTGCGCTCGCGCACCACGCCGGCCTGGTCGAACTCGGGCACCAGCGATTCCATCATGTTGAACACCGACTCGTACAAGGCGACGTCGACCATCTGGCCCTGCCCTGCCACGCGCAATTCGCCGTCCTTGCCGTTCCAGCGACCGCCGGTGACGTCGCGGTGGCGCAACGCCATCATGGCGCCGATGACGCCATGCAGAGCCGCAATCGAGTCGCCGATGGAAATGCCGATACGCACCGGCGGCCGATCGGGATGACCTGAGACGTAGCGTATGCCGCCCATCGATTCGCCGATGGCGCCGAAGCCCGGCAGGTCTTTCAATGGCCCGGTCTGGCCGTAGCCCGACAAGCGCACCATGATGGTGGCGGGATTGAGTTTCTTGAGCGTTTCGTAACCGAGGTTCCACTTTTCCAGCACGCCGGGACGATAGTTCTCGATGATGATATCGGCGTCCAGCGCGAGGCGATGCGCGATGTCTTGCGCCTGCGGGTCCTTCATGTTGAGCGTCAGGCTTTTTTTATTGCGCGCCTGCACTGACCACCACAGCGAGGTGCCGTCTTTAAGCACGCGCCACTGACGCAGCGGATCGCCGACTTCGGGCGCTTCCACCTTGATGACGTCGGCGCCGAATTCAGCCAGCATGCGTGAGCAAAACGGGCCGGCGATCAGTGTGCCGAGTTCGAGTACCTTGATGCCGGCCAGCGGGCCGGTGCTGGTTTTCTTTTCCATACGATTTTTTGGCAAGACCTTGGTGCCGGCGAATTTTTCGACTTGGGTCGTGTTCGCCATGCTGCGGGTTCTTGCATCTCCTCTCCTGCCTGTTTGTCTCTGTCTTGTACCGGCTTCCCGGCGATGTGGTCTGGTTCAGGTGGTGCGTCGGTCCAGCATCGCACGTGCAATCGTGCCGGCATCGACATATTCGAGTTCCCCGCCCACCGGCACACCGCGCGCCAGCCGGCTGACCTTGAGGCCGCGCACCTTGAGCGTTTCGCTGATGTAGTGGGCAGTGGCCTCGCCTTCATTGGTGAAATTGGTGGCCAGCACCACTTCCGCGACGACGCCGTCGGTAGCGCGCGTGATCAGTTTTTCGAGATGAATGTCTTTCGGACCGATGCCGTCGAGCGGCGACAAGCGCCCCATCAAGACGAAATACAGGCCCTTGAAGGTCAACGTCTGCTCGATCATCAATTGATCGCTGGGCGTCTCGACCACGCACAAAATCGTGGTGTCACGCCGGCCGTCCTGGCAGGTGTCGCAAATGACTTGCTCGGTGAAGGTATTGCACAGGGCGCAGTGGCGTATCGTTTCAGCGGCCTGCGCAAGCGCGCGGCTCAGTTTCAGCGCACCGTCGCGATCATGCTGCAGCAAATGATAGGCCATGCGCTGCGCCGATTTGGGACCGATGCCGGGAAGCGTACGCAGGGATTCCGTGAGCAGGGTGAGACTAGACGGAGTTTTCAATTTCGATCTGAGGTATGCCGGAAGACGGAAAGCGATTCGGCCGTCATGGATGGAACAAACTCGGTGATTTCATATTCTGCGACGTCGCCGATATAGAACGGGTCGGTTTCGATGATCGCTTCCAGTTCGGCGCGGTCGGCGGCGTCGGCGATGATGATGCCGCCGCTGCGCGGCACCTTGCGGCCCGACATCAGGAACACGCCGTCGGCATATTGTTCGTTCAGGAATTGCTTATGCGCCGTCAGCAGAGCGTCAATTTCGCTTGCCGACTTGGTATAGGTAATCGAGATAACGAACATGGTGCCTCCTTCGGAAAGCAGCGCTACATCACACGACCCGCACGTGGTTGGAATCTGTTTGCGATCTTGCTGCGAGGCCATGATCTGACTTCGGGCGGCAGAGCGCCAACAAGCTCTTAGAACGGCATCTTGAAACCTGGCGGCAACGGCATGCCGGCGGTCATGCCGGACATTTTTTCCTGCGATGTCGCTTCGGCCTTGCGTACGGCGTCGTTGAAGGCGGCGGCGACCAGATCTTCCAGCATGTCTTTGTCGTCAGCCAACAGCGAAGGATCGATAGAGACGCGCTTGACGTCATTCTTACAGGTCATCACCACTTTGACCAGCCCTGCGCCCGACTGTCCTTCGACTTCAATCAATGCAAGCTGCTCTTGCATCTTCTTCATGTTGTCCTGCATCGCTTGAGCTTGCTTCATCAAGCCTGCCAGTTGGCCCTTCATCATGGTCGTACTCCTTGGTAACTAAGTTGATTCATCTTTTTTCAGCCGTGGCGGAAATGGCACATCACAGCGGCCGTATCGATCCCGGCACGATGGAAGCGCCAAATTCACGCATCATGACTTGCACGAACGGGTCATTTCGCACGGTCTGTTCAGCTTCGCGTTGCCGTTCGGCACGATCCGCTTCGGCTTTGGCATTGGCGGTCAGCGCCACCGCACCGATTTCCGTTTCCACCCTGATATTTTTGCCGAAATGCTCGCCCAGCACAGCAGTCAGTTTGTCGACGTTGCCCGAGGCACGCAAGGTTTCCACCGGGATGCGCAAATGGAAGCACAGGGAATTGCCGACGTTTTCGCAACGGACCAATTCGCTCTGTTGCGCCATCTGCTGCACCATGCCGCGCAGCGGCAAGGCTGCCGCCAGATGCGGCCAGTTGCCGTCCCAGCCGAGCTCGGCAGCAATTTGCGCAGTTTGTGCCTGCATCGCAGGGGTGACCGTGCTGGCCGGTGCTGCTGCCGGCGCGGGCACGACGATGGCGTTTTCCGCATCGTCGGCGGAGAAGCGGTTTACAGCGTCGCCGGCGGCGTCGGTTGAATACTGTTCAGTTTTTTTTTGAGCGACGGCACCGGCCGGTTGTTCATCCCATGGCGGCGGTATGTCGTCGGGCATGCCGGCCGGAACGGCGACGGCTTGCGGTGCAGCCTGGACCGGCGCCGGTGTCGGTGCGACAAGCGGAGCCGGCGCGGCTGCGGCACGCGGACTGCTCTTGCCGGACGCTGCGCGCGCGGCTTCGAGCGCCGCGGCGCGAGCGGAATTGGCCGGACCTGCCGGCGCCGCTGGTCGTACCGCAGGTGCCACCGGCGCACTCGCCGTGGCGACTTGCGGAGCGGCGCTCAATGGCGCTACCGCGGGTGTAGGACGTGCAGCCGGAGCAGCAGATCGCGTCACCGGTGCGGCCGGGGCGCTGCCTGCGGTACCGGCCGCGCCTGCAGCCACCGGACGGAACGCCAGCATGCGCAACAGGCACATGCTGAAGCCGGCGTATTCATCCGGCGCCAAACCAAGTTCATTGCGGCCATGCACGGCGATCTGGTAAAACAGCTGCGCTTCTTCGGGACTGAACTGGGACGCCAGGCGCATGATGTCTTCGCGTTGCGGCACGTCTTCAGCCAGGGCTGCCGGCACGGTTTGCGCCAGCGCGATCTGATGCAGCAAGGTCGCCAGATCCTGCAAGGCGGCGTTATACGACAGGCTGCGTGTAGCCATTTCGTCGGCGACCGCCAGCAACGCTGCGCCGTCCTGGGCCGCCAGCGCGTCCAGCACGCGAATCAGGTAAGACTGGTCGAGCGCGCCGAGCATGCCCTGCACGGCTTCCAGCGTCACCTTGCCTGCAGCATAGGCGATGGCCTGATCGGTCAGCGACAAGGCGTCGCGCATGGAGCCATGTGCACCCTGCGCCAGCAAACGCAGGGCGGGTGCTTCGAATTCGATGTTTTCCTGGCCGAGGATATTGTCCAGGTGACTGATGATGTGGCCCGGCGGCATTTGCTTGAGGTTGAACTGCAAGCAGCGCGATAGCACGGTCACGGGAATCTTTTGCGGATCGGTGGTCGCCAGGATGAACTTGACGTGCTCAGGCGGCTCTTCCAGCGTCTTCAACATGGAGTTGAACGCGTGGTTGGTGAGCATGTGCACTTCGTCGATCATGTAGACCTTGAAGCGCGCATTGGACGGCGCATAAATTGCCTGCTCCAGCAGTTGCGCCATCTCGTCGACGCCGCGGTTGGAGGCGGCATCCATCTCTATGTAGTCGACAAAGCGACCGGCATCGATGGCGACGCAGGCGTCGCAGACGCCGCAAGGCTGGGCGGTGATGCCGCCGTTGCCGTCGATGCCTTGGCAGTTGAGCGACTTGGCCAGGATACGCGACAGTGTGGTCTTGCCGACGCCGCGCGTACCGGTGAACAGGTAGGCGTGGTGCAAACGCTGTTGATCCAGCGCATGGGTCAGCGCCCGCACGACGTGTTCCTGCCCGACCAGCGTTTCGAAGCTGCGGGGGCGGTATTTACGAGCGAGGACTTGGTAGGACATATGCGTTAGGACACCTGCGTTGGTTCAGACGGGCATTTTATTCTATTTCGGGCCCGTCTTAACCGAGTATCACTGAATTGGCTTGATTGGGCCGGGCGACACCGGCTTTATTTGCGGCCGTAGGTGTCGTCCAAGCGCACGATGTCGTCTTCGCCGAGATAGCTGCCGGATTGCACCTCTATCATTTCCAGCGGGAACTTGCCGGGGTTTTCCAGCCGGTGCGTAACGCCCAGCGGAATATAAGTCGACTGGTTTTCCGACAGGAGGAAGACCTCTTCGCCGCGCGTGATGCGTGCCGTCCCCTTGACGATGATCCAATGCTCGGCGCGATGATGGTGCATCTGCAGGCTCAGCGTGCAACCGGGGTTGACCACGATGCGCTTGACCTGGAAACGCTCGCCGGCATCGATCGAGTCATACCAGCCCCAGGGGCGATGGATCTTGCGATGTACCACCGCCTCACCACGCTTCTGCTGTTTCAGTTGGGCGACGATCTGCTTGATTTCTTGCATATTGTCTTTGTCGGCCACCATGACGGCGTCCGAGGTTTCGACGATCACCAGATTGTCGATGCCCACGCAGGCCACCAGGCGTTCTTGCGCAAACACCAGATTGTTCGTAGCGTTGACCAGCATGACATCGCCACGCGCGACGTTGCCGGCGGCGTCCTTTTCCGATACCTCCCACAAAGCATCCCAGGCGCCGACATCGGACCAGCCGGCGTCCAGCGGGATGATGCGACCCTCGATGCCGAGCGCCGCCGCATCGGCCAGTTTTTCCATTACGGCATAGTCGATGGAGTCCGCTGGACAAGCCTCAAAGGCAGCCTTGTCGATGCGATAAAAATCGTTGTCTTGCTGGCCGCCATCAAAGGCGGCGCGACAGGCCTGCGCCATGCTTGGCTGGAAGTGGTCGATCGCGCGCAACCAGACGCTGGCGCGCATCATGAACAAGCCGCTGTTCCACAGATAGTCGCCGGAATTGATATAAGCCTGCGCGGTGGTGGCATCCGGCTTCTCGACAAAACGATCGATGGCGTACGCGTCCTGAGCGGGCGCGCCGCGCCTGATATAGCCATAGCCGGTTTCGGGGCGGTCGGCGACAATACCAAACGTCACCATCGCGCCACCGACAGCATGGGGAATGCCCTGCCTGATCGCCGCCTGGAAAGCATCGACATCACGTATAACATGGTCCGCCGGCATCACCAGCAAAATCGGATCGTCCTGCTCCTGATACGCCAGCAAGGCCGCCAGCGTCAGCGCCGGCGCGGTATTACGCCCGACCGGTTCGAGCACGATATGCTTGCTCGGTTTGCCTGCCGCACGCAATTGCTCAGCGGTGATGAAACGGTATTCTTCATTGCAGACCACCACCGGCGTATCGATCAGCGTATAGTCAGCGCCGCCGTCGCCGATCCGCAATGCAGTCGCCTGCAACATGGAGTCGGTGCCGACCAGCGGCAGCAGCTGCTTGGGATATTGTTCGCGGGAAAGCGGCCACAAACGTGTGCCTGAGCCGCCGGAAAGAATTACTGGTTGCAGGTAAGTCATCAATCTATCGCTGTCTATGGGATGGTGTGCACCCCGGGCGTATCTGCAAAAAAGCTTACGGCGCTTCGCGACGCCGCTTCTTTTGCTGATACATCAGGGCATCGGCGCTGTTCATCAGGTCGGCTATCGTATCATGCACAGCGGCGTCATATCCAACGGCGCCGACGCTGTACTGCAAATCATAGCCGCGCTTGCTGACGCGATTGTAATCTGCCACCGCCGCGTCGAAATGCCGCAGCACGGTCGCCGTTTCCTGTTCGCTGGTGTTGGTCAGGAAGACCGCGAACTCGTCACCGCCCAGGCGACCAATCACATCCGATTCGCGGAAGTTGGCCATCAAGGTGCGACTGAAACTGACCAACGCCCGGTCCCCTTCGGCATGGCCGAAACGGTCATTGATCTGCTTGAACAGATCCAGGTCAAAATACAGCAGTGAGGCCGGTTTACTGAGGCGTTTGCACATGCTCAGGGCATGCTCGGAGAGCGATTCAAAGCCGCGTCGGTTGGACAGCTTGGTCAGTTCATCCATGGTCGCCAGGTGCACCGCCACCATCTCTTGCTCAACCATGCGCGCGAGATCCGCCAGCATGGCCTTGTCCTCGTCGTCGAATTCACGCGGTATGGTGTCGATGAGACACAAGGTGCCCAGCTTGTACCCCTGCGGGCTGCTGATGGGACAACCGGCATAGAAGCGCACGTACGGCTCGCCCACTACCAGTGGATTATCCTGGAAACGAGGGTCTAGCAAGGCATCAGACACCACCATGACATCATCATGCAAGATCGCATGCGAACAAAACGACACCTCACGCGAAGTTTCGCAGGCATTCAGACCGACTCTCGACTTGAACCATTGCCGCTTGGCATCCACCAGGCTGACCATCACGATTGGCATGGAAAACAAGCGCCGCGCCAGTCGGGTCAGGCGATCGAAGCGCTCTTCCGGCGGCGTATCCAGGATTTGCAGGGCATGCAGCTCGCCCACGCGCGCTTGTTCTTCGACGGGAATATCAGCGATTTTCATATGTCCCTTTTGCCCAGTGAATGACAGAACTTTGCAGCATTCCAGCAATTCTCTTCCAACCGACCAGTAAGGCGGCGTCGTGCATTTCGCCGTATTGACCAAGATCATTCGCCGGCCTGCCGACGGTGCCCCCATGACTGTCGGATCATCCCGTTGGCTACTTATTGTGGATTGTTCTTCTGTGACTGTAATGCCGATTATTTTTATGCGCAAGCGACTGTCGCAGTCATCCTCCACTTGCGGTCACAACAAAAAAACCCCGCCAAAGCGGGGTTTCCATGCGCCATGCGCTTCAGCCTTTGGTGGCGGCCGGCTTATCCATTTTGGCGTCCGGCTCTTTCATCTTCTTGGGAAAAGGCTTTGCCTCGCCCTTGCCGGTGACCAGCGACTTGTTGCGCGGCTGGCCGTTCACGGTCAGGCCGGCATCGGACAACTTGTTGGCACTTTTGTCGCCCACGCCTTTGACGCGGGTCTCAAAGTCCGTCCAATCCTTGAAATCGCCCTTTTTGCGCTCGTCCAGAATACGCTTGGACATGGCCGGGCCGATTCCTTTGATGCCATCCAGCGCGGCCTGATCGGCCTTGTTCACGTCAGCCTCGGCAAATGCCAAGCCGGCGCTCATCGCAAAAACACAAATTGTCAGCAAGATTTTTTTCAACATGATGTTCCTCTAGAGGTAAGCGTTCAGTTTATGAATCACACATTCACATCAGCCGGCGAATTGGCAGGCTGACAACTTAACGATATGCAGGAGCAACAGTTGACAAAAAGAAACGAAATGTGACTGAAATTATTTAGAGGGCCAGCTCTTCGCGCGTCACCGTCGCCGTACCCAGCTTGCCGACCACGATGCCGCCAGCCAGGTTGGCGATGCGGACCGCTTCCGGCAGGGGCACACCGTTGCCCAGCATGACCGCCAGCGTCGCAATGACAGTATCGCCGGCACCGGAAACGTCGAACACTTCGCGCGCCACGGCAGGGAAATTGATGACTTCGCTTTCCAGGTATAGCGTCATGCCTTCTTCCGAACGCGTCAATAGCAGCGCTTCCATGTCCAGCGATTGGCGCAGGTTTTGCGCCTTGGCCGTCAATTCTTCTTCGCTCTTCCAGTTGCCGACGATACGAATCAGTTCCGAGCGATTCGGGGTCAGCATGGAGGCGCCTTTGTAGCGCGAAAAATCGTCGCCCTTGGGATCCACCAAAATACGTTTGCCCAGCTTGCGACCGACACGGATCATGTCGGCGACATTGACGAGGCTGCCCTTGGCGTAGTCGGACAGGATGATGACATCGTAGTCGCCCGCCAGCGCATTGAATTGCGTCAGCTTGTCGCGCAGCACGGTGTCAGTCGGCGCATCCTCGAAGTCCACGCGCACCAGTTGCTGCTGACGGCCGATCACGCGCAGCTTGATGATGGTTGAAATGGCCTGGTCGCGATTCAGGTAGCTGCTGATGCCGAGCTCACTCAGCAAACCTTCTACGACCGTACCCGCTTCATCCTGACCGATCACCCCAAGCAGGCCGGTCTGCGCACCCAGCGTGGCGGCATTGCGCGCCACGTTGGCAGCGCCTCCCAGGCGCTCTTCACGACGCTCGACCCGGACTATCGGTACCGGCGCTTCCGGCGAGATGCGATTGACTTCGCCGAACCAGTAGCGGTCCAGCATGACATCGCCGACGATCAGGATACGAGGGTGATTGGTCGATGCAATTGTGGTCGCCATGGGTTATGCCTTGGTGAGGATGGAACGACCGATGCCATGGTATTCAATACCAATGTCAGCCATCACTTGCGGCTCGAACAAATTGCGACCGTCGAAAATTACCAGCTCTTTGAGCTTGGCCTTGAGCTGATCGAAGTCGGGACTCCTGAACGCCTTCCATTCGGTCACGATTGCCAGCGCATCGGCGCCTTGCACCGCATCCAAAGGGTTTTCGCAGAAGCGTACGCGCGCCAGCGCTGCGTCCCGGCCTTCGAAGTCCAGTGCCAGCACGCGCTTGGCCTCCTTCATTGCGACCGGGTCGTAGACCGCGACGGTAGCGCCGCGCTCGATCAGTTCGCCCAACAACACGCGCGAGGATGCTTCACGCATGTCATCAGTGTTCGGCTTGAAAGCCAGGCCCCAAATGGCGAAGTGCTTGCCTTGCAGATTTTCGCCGAAACGCGTGACGATTTTCTTGCCGAGCACGTACTTTTGGTTGTTGTTGACTTGCTCGACGGCGCGCAGGATATGCAATTCCTGACCGTAGTCGCGTGCGGTGCGCTCCAGCGCTTGTACGTCCTTGGGGAAGCAGGAGCCGCCGTAGCCGCAGCCTGCATACAGGAAGCTGTGACCGATGCGCGGGTCGGAGCCGATGCCGTGGCGCACGGCTTCAATGTCGGCACCGACTTTGTCGGCCAGGTTGGCCAGCTCGTTCATGAAGGAAATGCGCGTGGCCAGCATGGCGTTGGCCGCATATTTGGTGAACTCGGCTGAGCGCACATCCATCCAGTAGGTGCGCTCGTGATTGCGATTGAACGGCGCATACAGCTTCTTCATCACGGCATACGCCTGCTGCCCTGCCGGCGTATTGTCATGGCCGATGACGATGCGATCCGGCCGCATGAAATCCTCGACGGCGGCGCCTTCTTTAAGGAATTCTGGATTCGACACCACCGAGAACGAAGCGTCCTTGACGCCGCGCTGCTGCAGCTCCTGATTGATGGCGGCATGCACGCGGTCGGCCGTGCCCACCGGCACGGTGGATTTGTCGACGATGACTTTGAAGCCAGTCATGTGCTTGCCGATGTTGCGCGCGGCGGCCAGCACGTATTGCAGATCGGCGGAGCCGTCTTCATCGGGCGGCGTGCCGACCGCGATGAATTGCACGTCGCCATGCGCCACACTGGCGGCAACGTCCGTCGAAAACGTCAGGCGACCGGCGGCGCGATTGCGCGCAACCACGTCTTCCAGGCCCGGCTCATGGATTGGGATGCCGCCGCTGTTGAGGATGTCGACCTTGTTCTGATCGACATCGAGACAAAACACATCGTTGCCCAGTTCTGCCAGGCAAGCGCCGGTGACAAGGCCGACATAGCCGGTACCGATAATGGTAATTTTCATAGTATTCCTACAGATACGAGTGCCTGCGCACTCTAGTTCATCACATTCAATTCTTCAGTTCGGCGCGGCGGGTAAGTTTCCCAATGATTGCAGCCCGGGCAATGCCAATAGAACTGGCGCGCCTTGAAGCCGCAATGCGTGCATTGGTAGCGCGCCAACTTTTGCGTATAGCTGTGCACCAAGGTCTTGACCACGGACAGCTCAGGACGGATTTCGGCCGGCGCATTGATCAGGCGCGCTTCCAGGAATTTGTCCAGACCGAGCAAGGTCGGCGTCCTGCGCAACTCATCGCTGACCAACTGGTTGGCGGCTTCCACGCCTTCCAGCTCCAGCACGACCTTGAAGACGACGTCCAGCAAATCGATGGAGGGCGCCTCCGCCTGATACGAGCGCAGCAGGTTCAGACCTTCCTTCATTCGGCCGACCGCCTGATAACCGTCCAGCAGGCGTTGCGCCACCAACGCTGCATGCGGCACGCTTTGATGCTCAACGCGACGCCAGGCCAACAAGGCCGCTTCGACGTCGCCCTTGGCCAGATAGACATCACCCAGCAAGATATTGGCGCGCACGCTCTTGCGATCGGTCGCCAGCGCTTTTTCCAGCATGCTCATGGCGGCATCGGGATTGGTGTGCACCAGCTCGTCTTCGGCCAATTCGCAATAGAACTGGGCGATTTCCTTTTGCCTGCCGCCGGCACCCGAGGATTGCAAGGTTTCGGCCGCCTTGATGGCGCGCGCCCACTCCTTTTCGCGCTGGTAAATTTCCAGCAAGGCCCGACCGGCCTGGGCGCCATATTGCGTGTCATTGAGCAGATGGAAGGTTTCTTCAGCGCGATCAAGCAAACCGGCTTTCAGGTAATCCTGGCCCAGCTCATATTGCGCGTGCGCCTTGTGCTCGGCCGGCAAATCGGGGCGCGCCAGCAAGTTTTGATGCACCCGGATCGCGCGCTCGGTCTCGCCGCGACGGCGGAACAAATTACCCAAGGCAAAATGCAGCTCTACCGTTTCCGGATCCAGTTTGACGATTTCGATAAAGGCGTCGATGGCCTTGTCGGGTTGCTCGTTCAAGAGGAAATTCAAGCCCTTGAAGTAACCACGCGGCAAGGTCCGCGATTCGGAAATCAACTGGTTGATATCGACACGCGCCGCAATCCAGCCCAGGCCGAAAAATACGGGAATGCCAAGCAGCCACCAGAATTCAAATTCCATAAAAGTCTTTTTTAGATGAGATGCTGGGGTGGAACCGGAACCACGCTGTCCGGCTGCGGCGGCTGGATCTGCGCCAGCTGCTGAGCTTCGCGCTCTTTTTGCAGTACCGTGACGGTTTTCTTGTGCCTGGACACTTCGCGGCGATGGCGGAACACAATCGGCGTCATCGCCAGCACGCCGAGGATGGCGCCACCCACGAAGCACACCAGCAACACCAGTACCAGCGGATCAGTGCGCTCGTAGCCGAGGAAGAAATGCAGCGTGATTTCTTGCGTATTCTTGAGCGCAAAGAAAAAGAAAAGAATAAAGAGGACGGCCGCAATCAGTCTTGAAATAATCTTCATGGCGCTAATCCTTTTTTAATGTAGTGACCCGGCAGCAATGCCTGGCGATAAGGTACAGCATGCCGCATGGACAACCAAGCAATAAGATCGGCTCGTCAACCCGGCAGAAATGAAATTGTACGTGAAAAAAAACGGCATCCAAAGATGCCGTTTGATTTGTTAAGCGCTATTTACATTCAATACATACAAAGCGCTTAACGGTCCCGCTTGCTCTGCAGCAGGCGCAACAACTTAGTCTTCCTTGATGGGTTGCCCCACCATGGCGTCGACACGCTCACGCAATTCCTTGCCCGGCTTGAAGTGAGGTACGCGCTTTTCCGGCACCATCACTTTCTCACCCGACTTGGGATTGCGACCGATGCGAGGCGGCCTGCGATTTAACGCAAAGCTGCCAAAACCACGGATCTCGATACGCTGGCCGGTCGAAAGTGCATCGACCATTGCATCGAGAATGGTTTTGACCGCGTAATCCGCATCCTTGGCGACAAGTTGCGGATAACGCTCAGCCAGGCGAGCGATCAGCTCAGACTTGGTCATATTGCTCGACTAATCAGTTCTTGTTGTCGAGCTTTGCCTTCAGCAGTGCACCCAGGCTGGTGGTACCGGAAGCGGCATTGGAGTCCGAAGACATCTTTTGCATTGCTTCTTGAGTCTCAACATTGTCCTTTGCCTTGATCGACAATTGGATGCTGCGTGCCTTACGGTCGATATTGATGACCAGTGCTTCGACGCTGTCGCCGACCTTCAGGTGCGTACCGGCATCTTCCACGCGATCGCGGGAGATTTCGGATGCACGCAGATAGCCTTCGACTTCTTCGGACAACTGGATCACTGCGCCCTTAGGCTCGACCGACTTGACGGTACCGGTAACCAATGCGCCCTTGTCGTTCATTGCAGCGAAGTTGTTGAACGGATCGCCTTCCAACTGCTTGACGCCCAGGGAAACACGCTCACGCTCGACGTCGATTGCCAGAACAACGGCTTCCAACTCATCGCCCTTCTTGAAGCGGCGCACAGCTTCTTCGCCGGTTTCAGTCCAAGACAGGTCGGACAGGTGAACCAAACCATCGATGTTGCCGGTCAGGCCGATAAACACGCCGAAGTCGGTGATCGACTTGATGGCGCCCTTAACCTTGTCGCCCTTCTTGTGGCTGATCGCAAAATCATCCCAAGGATTCGGCTTGCATTGCTTCATGCCCAGGCTGATACGGCGACGCTCTTCGTCGATTTCCAGAACCATGACTTCAACTTCGTCGCCCAGCTGAACAACCTTGTTCGGCGCGACGTTCTTGTTGGTCCAGTCCATTTCGGAAACGTGCACCAGGCCTTCGATACCTTGCTCGACTTCAACGAATGCGCCGTAGTCGGTCAGGTTGGTGACCTTACCGAACAGGCGTGTGCCTTGTGGGTAACGACGCGACAGGCCGGTCCATGGATCGTCGCCCAATTGCTTGACGCCCAGCGAAACGCGGTTCTTTTCTTGATCGTACTTGAGGACCTTGGCAGTGATCTCTTGACCGACCGTGAGCACTTCCGATGGGTGACGCACACGACGCCATGCCAGATCGGTGATGTGCAACAGGCCGTCGATACCACCCAGATCCACGAACGCGCCGTAGTCGGTGATGTTCTTGACGACGCCGGTAACCACGGTGCCTTCTTTCAGGGTTTCCATCAGCTTTTGACGCTCTTCGCCCATCGACGCTTCGATGACGGCGCGACGCGACAACACGACGTTGTTGCGCTTGCGATCCAGCTTGATGACCTTGAATTCCAGGGTCTTGCCTTCGAAAGGCGTTGTATCCTTGACCGGACGTGTATCCACCAGCGAACCTGGCAGGAAGGCACGAATACCGTTGGTCAGAACGGTCAGACCGCCCTTGACCTTGCCATTGACAGTACCAACGACGATCTCGCCGGACTCCATCGCTTTTTCGAGCGAGAGCCACGATGCCAGACGCTTGGCCTTGTCACGCGACAGGATAGTGTCGCCGAAACCGTTTTCCAGCGATTCGATCGCGACGGAGATGAAATCACCCACGTTGACTTCGAGTTCGCCGTTGTCATTTTTGAATTCTTCGATAGGAATGAAGGCTTCGGACTTCAGGCCGGCGTTGACGATAACGAAGTTATGGTCGAGACGGACGACTTCAGCCGAAATGACTTCACCAGAACGCATGTCTTGACGTGACAGCGATTCTTCAAACAGCGCTGCAAATGCATCAGCGCCAGCGGCTCCAGGAGCCAGGACAGTAGTGGTAGACATAGATTTAAGAAAGGTGTTGGCCAGTATTTGCTCGCGAATTGCAGAAATCAGACTGCTGACGATGCACGCAAAGGACGATAAATAATGGGTTTAGGTTTATCAACACCCGCTGAACTTTGCATTCAGCGAGCACCAATGGCAAAAACACAAACAACAAATAAACAGCAAGAAATGCTTATAACGCCGCGTACCAACTGAGCACCTGCTTGACCGCCTCATCGGCTGTCATGTCGGATGTATCCAGTAGATATGCCCCTTCCGCCGGCTTGAGCGGCGCCGACGCACGATTCATGTCCCGTGCATCACGCTCCCGCAGATCCTTCGAAAGGTCGTCTATATTAGCAGGAAAACCCTTGTCAATCAATTGCTTATAGCGTCTTTGCGCCCTCGCTTCGACGCTGGCGGTCAAAAAGACCTTCAACGGCGCATGCGGGAAGATCACCGTGCCCATGTCACGGCCGTCGGCCACCAGGCCGGGCGCTTTGCGAAAACTCAGTTGCAGACCATACAAGGCATGCCGAACTGTTGCCAAAACAGCAATTTTTGAAGCTGTATTGCCGACTTCTTCTGCGCGTATCGCCTGCGTAACGTCTTCGTTGGCGAGAAAAATATGACCACCGTCGAAATGGCAATGCAAATGTTCGGCGCTCTTGGCCAGGCCGTGCTCGTCGTTCATGGCCACGCCACGACGAATCGCCGACAGCGCGGTCAGGCGATACAGCGCGCCGGAATCCAGATAATGGAAGCCGAGCTGTTGCGCTGCCTTTTGCGCCACCGTACCTTTGCCCGAGGCGGTCGGGCCGTCGATGGCAATGACGGGAATAGTTGCCGCGTTCATGGGAATCCCCGTTTTAGTCAATCAAATCAATGTCTGTTCAGCAATATGCTGGAACACCCGAAAATAATCCGGGAAAGTCTTGGCCACGCATTTGGGATCGTTGATGCGCACACGCGTGCCCTGGCGTGCAGCGCCGTCCAGCGAAGCCAGCGAGAAACACATCGCCATGCGATGGTCGTCGTACGTGTCGATGGCGGCCGGCGTCAGTTGCGCCGGCGGCGTCACGCTGAGGTAGTCCGCGCCCTCTTCCACGGTAGCGCCGAGCTTGCGCAATTCAGTCGCCATGGCGGCCAGGCGATCGGTTTCCTTGACGCGCCAGCTGGCGATATTGCGCAACACCGTGGTGCCGTCTGCATACAAGGCCGCCACGGCGATGGTCATGGCGGCGTCGGGAATGTGATTGAAATCGGTATCGATGGCTTTCAGCACACCATTCGACGATGCTTCGATCCAGTTGTCGCCCATGGTGATGGTGACGCCCATCTGGCGCAGCGCTTCGACAAAACGCACGTCGCCCTGGATACTGTCCTTGCCGACGCCTTCGACGCGGATCGGGCCGCCGGCAATCGCGCCGGCCGCCAGGAAATACGAAGCCGATGAAGCATCGCCTTCGACGTGTATCGTGCCCGGGCTCTGGTAGTGCTGACCGGCGCCAACCGTAAACGATTGCCAGCCGTCGCGCTGCACCTCGATGCCAAAACGGCGCATCAGATTGAGCGTGATTTCGATGTAGGGCTTGGAGATCAGTTCGCCGACCACTTCGATGGTCATCGGCGCATCCTTGGCCATCAGCGGCGCGGCCATCAACAACGCCGTCAGGAATTGGCTCGACACATTGCCACGCACCTTCATGCGATGCGCAGCCAGCATGCCGCGACGAATATGCAGCGGCGGATAACCAGGCGTTCCGGTGTAATCGATGCGCATGCCGACATCATTGAGCGCATCAACCAGATCACCGATCGGGCGCTCATGCATGCGCGGCACGCCGTGCAACGTATAGTCGCCGCCGATCACCGCCAACGCCGCCGTCAACGGACGAATCGCGGTGCCGGCATTTCCCATGAACAAGTCTGCCTGGTGCACCGGCAGCACGCCGTCGACGCCGTGCACGATGTAATCCTGGGTGCCCTCTACCTGCTCCCATTTGACGCCCAGCTGTTGCAAGGCCATCAACATCACCAGCGTGTCGTCGGAGGCCAGCAAGTCCATGATCTTGGTCGTGCCGCGCGACAAGGCCGCCAGCAACAAGATGCGATTGGAAATGCTCTTCGAGCCGGGCAACTTGACGATGCCTTGCACATGCGCAACAGGCGCCAGATCGATATGGTGCGGATAAGAGGGTTGCTTCATTGGAAGTCGTTGCTCGCTAGGTTAATCGCTGTAATACGTCAGATCGGCAATTCGCAGCGCGTGCTGCTCAGTCGCCGCCCTCGTTGTTTTGACGCTCGGCGGTTTCAATCGCCACGGTCCAATTGTGCCGTGCCTGCTGGGCATTGGCGTAAATTTTTTCCAGGCCGTCGCTATCACGCTCGACCAGCATCTTGCGCATGCGGATCAGTTGCACCAGATAAGCATCCAGCTCGTGCAGCAAGGCGGCGCGATTGGCCAGCGAAATATCGCGCCACATTTCCGGCGAAGAACCGGCGATGCGCGTGAAATCGCGGAAGCCGCTGGCGGCATATTGAAACAGGATGGGCGCGTGCGGCTTGGAGGCAATGTCATCCACCAGCGCATAGGCCAGCAAATGCGGCAAATGGCTGACGGAGGCGAACACCGCATCGTGTTCTTGCGGACTCAGGCGATGGATCTGCGCGCCGCAAGTCTGCCAGGCATAGGCGACGCGCTCGATGTCTTGCTCGGTATTTTCCGGCAGCGCCGTGAGCACCACCTTCTTGCCCACATACAAATCGGCCAGCGCGGCATCGGGGCCGTTCTGCTCGCGCCCGGCAATAGGATGGCCCGGCACGAATTGCGCAATCTTGTCGCCCAAGGCGGCACGTGCGGCAGCCACGACATCGGCCTTGGTGCTGCCGGCATCCGTCACCACGGTGCCGGGCTGCAAATGCGGTGCGATGCCGGCCAGGATGGCGCCGGTCTGCGCCACCGGCGCCGCCAGCAGGATCAGGTCCGCACCTAGCACGGCAGTGGCGACCGAGGTGCTCGCCTCATCTATAATGCCGAGTTCCTTGGCGCGCAGCAAGGATGCTTCGGTACGCCCGACGCCGACCACATGCGCCACCACACCGGCCTTTTTCAGGGCCAGCGCAAACGAACCGCCAATCAGGCCGACACCAAAGACTGCAATCTTCTTCACTATGCTCCGCCTTCAACCCAATACGGTTTTCAAGGCCGCGATGAAGGCCGCATTTTCTTCCGGCAAGCCGATCGTGATGCGCAGCCATTGCGGCAAGCCATAGTTGCCGACCGGGCGCACGATGATGCCCTTTTTCAGCAAGGCCAGATTGACGCGCGCTCCGGCGCCGTCATCGTCGCCGACCTTGACCAGTACAAAATTGCCGTAGGACGGCACATACTGCAAACCGATCTCGTCAAATGCCGCAGTAAGCTGTTGATAGCCTTGCGCATTGATCTGCGCGCTCTTTTGCAGGAATGCCTTGTCATTCAGCGCGGCCACCGCAGCGGCTTGCGCCAGCGAGTTGACGTTGAACGGCTGGCGAATGCGGTTGAGCAGATCGGTCACGCCCGGCTGCGCAATCGCGAAGCCGACGCGCAAGCCCGCCAAGCCATACGCCTTGGACATGGTGCGTGAAATGATCAGGTTCGGATAGCTGCGCACCCAATCGGTCGATTCGTATTGCAGTTCGGCCGACAGGTATTCGTTGTACGCCTCGTCAATCACCACCACCACGTGAGGCGGCACTGCCTTGAGGAAAATTTCCAGCGCGGCCGGCGGCAAGAAAGTACCGGTCGGATTATTGGGATTGGCGATGAAGACCAGACGCGTATCGTCGGCAATGGCAGCGGCCATGGCTTGCAAGTCGTGGCCGAAATCCTTGGCCTTGACTTCAATTGCGCGCGCACCCACCGCCTGCGTCGCCAGCGCATACACCAGGAAGCCGTATTGCGCGTAGACCACCGATTGCTGCGGCTGTACGAAAGCGTGCGCCGCCAGCTCCAGGATATCGTTGCTGCCGTTGCCCAGCGTGATCCAGCTTTGCGGCACATTGTATTTGGCGCTGATGGCCGCTTTCAGGTCGAAACCGTTGGCGTCAGGGTAGCGACCGATATCAGCAATCGCCTGCTGCATCGCCAGTTTGGCCGATTCCGGCATACCCAGCGGGTTTTCGTTGGAAGCAAGCTTGATGATCTTGCTCTCTTCGAGGCCGAATTCGCGCGCAACTTCGGCAATCGGTTTTCCTGCCTGGTACGGCGCGATGGCGCGCACATATTCCGGACCAAATTGTATGGACATAGTGAACCTTCGTAAGACTTAAACGGTGAAAGGATAAGAGCCCAGCAGTTTGAAGAAAGCCGCGTTCTCTTTTAATTCTGCCAAAGCCTTGGCGACTTTTTCGTCTTGCTCATGGCCTTCGAGATCGACGTAGAAATAGTATTCCCACGATCCCATGCGCGCCGGACGCGATTCAAAACGCGTCATCGACACGCCATGCTTGGCCAGCGGCGCAAGCAAATTGTAGACAGCACCAGCCTTGTTCGGCACCGACAACACTATGGAAGTCTGGTCGCGTCCCGACGGCGCGGTTTGCAAGCGACCGATCACGGCAAAGCGCGTGCGGTTGTGCGGATCATCCTGGATGTGCGCATTGACAGTTTGCAGGCTGTACTTTTGGCCGGCGATCTCACCGGCAATCGCCGCCACGCTGGTATCCTCACCCGCCATCCGCGCCGCTTCCGCATTCGAAGCCACGGCCTGACGTTCTATCGATGGATAGTTTTGATTCAGCCAGGCATTGCATTGCGCCAGCGCCTGCGAGTGCGCGCAAATACGCGTGATGCCCAGCATGGCGCCGGACTTGGTCATCAGGCTGTGGTGCACCGGAATCGAAATTTCACCGCTGATGCGCAGCGTGGTTTGCAACAGCAAATCGAGAGTGCGGTTGATCACGCCTTCGGAAGAATTTTCCACCGGCACCACGCCGAAATCGGCAGTACCGGCTTCGGCATCGCGAAATACTTCATCAATCGAAACACAGGGCAAGCCTTCGACTGCATGGCCGAATTGCTGATACACCGCTTGCTCGCTGAAGGTGCCTTCCGGCCCCAGGTAGGCCACCACCACGCGCTTTTCCAGCGCGCGGCAAGCCGACATGACTTCGCGGAAAATGGTTTGGATATCGGTGCCCAGCAGCGGTCCCGGATTGCGCTCGGCGGCCTTGCGCAGCACCTGCGCTTCCCGCTCGGGGCGGAACACCGGCGCGTTGGTCTCGGCCTTGACGTGGCCAACTTCCTGCGCGACACGCGCGCGTTGATTCAGCAGGTCAAGGATTTGTGCATCAATGGCGTCGATTCTTTGACGCAGGGGCAAGAGCTTATCGTCACTCATGTTGGTCTTTCTGGTGCCGCCGGGTCATGAGCCGAAGGCTCGCTCCCGACGTAATTGTTCTATCTGTTCAATGCATGCCGGAACGGCGCCGAAACAAAAGATCAGCCGTGACTCTTTTCAAATTCCTGGAGATAGCTCACGAGCGCCTGTACGCCCTCTATCGGCATCGCGTTGTAGATCGATGCGCGCATGCCGCCGACCGACTTATGGCCTTTCAGCTGCAGCAGACCGCGCTCTTTGGCGCCGGTCAGGAATGTATCGTTCAATGCTTCGTCATGCAGGAAAAACGGCGCGTTCATGCGCGAGCGGCATTCCTTGGCAATACGGGTTGTATAAAATGCGCTGCTGTCCAGATAGTCGTACAGCAGGTCCGCCTTGGCGACATTGCGGCGTTCCATCTCGGCCACGCCGCCCTGGCGCTTGAGCCACTGGAACACCAGGCCGGCGATGTAGATCGCATAGGTCGGCGGCGTGTTGTACATGGAATCGTTGTCGGCGACGATCTTCCAGTCAAAGGCAGAAGGACAGATCGGCAAGGCGTGGCCGAGCAAATCTTCGCGCACGATGACGATGGTCAGGCCGGCCGGACCGATATTCTTTTGTGCGCCGGCGTAGATGACGCCGTATTTCGACACATCCACTGCGCGCGACAAAATGTGCGACGACATATCCGCCACGATGGGCGCATTGTCGGTGTCAGCAGCGACATCGGGCGTGAAGTGGTATTCGACGCCATCGATGGTTTCGTTGGTGCACAGGTGAACGTAAGCGGCGTTGCGCGACAGCCTCCAGGTATCCCGCGCAGGAATACGGGCGAACTTTTCGGCCTCGGAGGAAGCTGCGACATTGACTTCGCAATAGCGACGCGCTTCCTTGATCGACTTGACCGACCAGGAACCGGTGTTGACGTAATCCGCCACCCCGACCTTGCCGCGCAAGCCCGCCAGATTCATCGGGATGATGGCGTTCTCGGCAATTGCGCCGCCCTGCAGGAACAGGATTTTGTAGTTCGAGGGAACCGCAAACAACGCGCGCAAGTCGCGCAATGCCGCCTCGATGATGGACATGTATTCTTTGCCGCGATGACTCATCTCCATCACCGACATGCCGCTGCCGTGCCAATCCAGCATTTCGTCAGCAGCTTGCTGCAATACTTCTTTCGGCAATACGGCCGGGCCAGCAGAAAAATTGTAGACCATGATCTAGGGTAGAAATAAAGAAAAGACGAAGCAACGATACAAGAACAAGGACCAGAAGAACAGGAACAGACGACCGGACTAACAAGCGCAACAGGATGAAAATGACCGGCCATCAGCCGGTCATTTTCTGTTCAGCCCGGATTTATTCCACAGGCGCGTCGCCCTCGCCGGCATCGCCTTCGGCATCAACTGCACCTTCGACATCGTCTTCGGCCTTGTCCTCTTCCGCATCCGACTCAACCACGCGCTGCAAACCGCTCAGCTTGGTGCCGTCTTCGACTGCAATCAGCGTCACGCCTTGTGTGGCACGGCCCATTTCGCGAATTTCCGCGACCCGGGTGCGGATCAGCACGCCGCCGGTAGTGATCAGCATGATTTCGTCGCTGGCTTCGACCAACGTCGCCGCCACCACCTTGCCGTTGCGTTCGCTGGTCTGGATTGCAATCATGCCCTTGGTGCCGCGACCGTGACGGGTATATTCCGTGATCGGGGTACGCTTGCCGAAACCGTTTTCGGTTGCAGTCAGGACCGATTGCTGTTCGTTTTCCGCGACCAGCAAAGCGATGACTTGTTGTCCTTCTTCCAGGTTCATGCCGCGCACACCGCGCGCAGTACGACCCATCGGACGCACGTCGTTTTCATCAAAGCGCACGGCCTTGCCGGAATCGGAGAACAGCATGACGTCGTGCTGGCCATCGGTCAGCGCAGCGCCGATGAGGAAGTCGCCGTCATCCAGATCGACCGCAATGATGCCGGCCTTGCGTGGATTGCTGAAGTCCGACAACGGTGTCTTCTTGACGGTGCCGAGGCTGGTCGACATGAAGACATAACGGTCTTCAGGGAAGGTACGGTTTTCACCGGACACCGGCAAGATCACCGTGATCTTTTCGCCATCCTGCAACGGGAACATGTTGACGATAGGCTTGCCGCGCGAGTTGCGCGAGCCTTGCGGCACTTCCCAGACCTTCAGCCAGTACATGCGGCCGCGGTTGGAGAAGCACAGGATGTAATCGTGCGTATTGGCGATGAACAGCTGATCGATCCAGTCGTCGTCCTTGGTCGCCATGGCTTGCTTGCCGCGACCGCCGCGTTTTTGCGCCCGGTATTCGGAGACCGGTTGCGACTTCATATAACCGGTGTGCGACAGCGTCACGACCAGGTCTTGCGGCGTGATCAGATCTTCGGTGCCGAGGTCGGTGGCATTCAACTCAATGCTCGAACGACGCTCATCCTTGACCGCGATACCAAAGTCGTTGCGGGCCGCGCTCAGTTCTTCAATGATGATGGCGGTCACGCGCGCCGGCTTGGACAAGATGTCCAGCAAGTCGGCGATCTGCTCCATCACTTCTTTGTACTCGTTGACGATCTTGTCTTGTTCCAGACCGGTCAAACGTTGCAGACGCATTTGCAGGATTTCCTGCGCCTGGTCGTCGGACAGCTTGTACAGACCGTCTTTTTGAATACCGTAATGCGCAGGCAGATTTTCCGGACGGAAAGCATCGATACCACCGGTGTTTTCAGCACCCGTGCGCGCCAGCATTTCGCGCACTACGGACGAATCCCAGGCGCGCGCCATCAACTCGGCCTTCGCGATCGGCGGCGTTGGAGCTGCACGGATGATGGCGATGAAGTCGTCGATATTGGCCAGCGCAACCGCCAGACCTTCGAGCACGTGACCGCGTTCGCGCGCTTTGCGCAATTCGAAAATCGTGCGACGCGTGACCACCTCGCGGCGATGCGACAGGAAGCACTCCAGCATCTGCTTCAGGTTCAGCAGCTTGGGCTGACGATCCACCAGCGCCACCATGTTCATGCCGAAGGTGTCTTGCAGCTGGGTCTGCTTGTATAGATTATTGAGGACGACTTCAGGCACTTCGCCGCGCTTGAGTTCGATCACCACACGCATGCCGGACTTGTCGGACTCGTCGCGCAGATCAGAAATGCCATCCAGCTTCTTGTCGCGCACCAGCTCGGCGATGCGTTCGAGCAAGGCCTTCTTGTTGACCTGGTAAGGCAGTTCGTCAACGATGATCGCGGTGCGACCTTCGCGGCCAAACTCTTCAAAGTGCGTCTTGGCGCGCATCACCACGCGGCCACGACCGGTGCGATAACCATCGCGCACGCCGGACACGCCGTAGATGATGCCGCCGGTAGGGAAGTCCGGCGCCGGGATCAGTTCGATCAGCTCATCGATCGTGCATTCCGGGTTGGCCAGCACATGCAAGGCGCCGTTGATGACTTCTGTAATATTGTGCGGCGGAATATTGGTCGCCATACCCACTGCGATACCGGACGAGCCGTTGATCAGCAGATTGGGGATACGAGTCGGCAATACCGACGGTTCTTTTTCCTTGCCGTCATAGTTGGGGTCAAAATCGACGGTTTCTTTTTCAATATCGGCCAGCAATTCGTTGGCGATCTTGTCCAGGCGGCACTCGGTATAACGCATCGCCGCGGCGCCGTCGCCGTCGATCGAACCGAAGTTGCCCTGGCCGTCGACCAGCATGTAGCGCAACGAAAAGTCCTGCGCCATGCGCACCAGCGTGTCGTAAATCGAAGCGTCGCCGTGCGGGTGATACTTACCCATGACTTCACCGACCACACGTGCACACTTCACAAACGGGCGGTTCCAGACATTGTTCATCTCGTGCATGGCGAACAGCACGCGACGATGCACCGGCTTCAGACCGTCACGCACGTCCGGCAGCGCCCGGCCCACGATCACGCTCATGGCGTAATCGAGGTAGCTCTTGCGCATCTCTTCTTCAAGGGAAATGGGGATGGTTTCTTTGGCGAATTGATCCATTGGCAAGTCGGAAGGTATTGATCTTGGTTGTTAAATCAGGCCCGCAAACGCATGCTCGGAATATCCATAGCGAGGTTCACGGCAGGTAGCGACTTTAAACCAAGCATTCTAGCACGCCGAGCCTTGTTGCCACTGCTTTTAGCTCTGCGGCAATACGCAACCGGCGGCGCAAACAATTGCGGGCAGGACGGCAATTATGATTAGAATGCGGGCCTCGCCTAGAAAAATCACCAAATCGTAGCGACGAGGCGTTTTTCCGGCAGGCACGCCGCCATCCCGGCGGTGCTCCCTTCCCCTGAAAAACCGCTCGAATCAATTCGACGCGCACGCACTACAACATACTAACTAATATGTCTTATAAATTTGTCGCCGGATTACTTCTCGCCCTCCCCATTTCAAGCGCAGTTGCACAGAGCATCACCAACATTCCGGCCAACGCGCAATCGGCAGCCTACAACCAGGACAACCAGGGAAATATTGCCCGCAGCCAATACGGCTTATGCTGGCGCACCGGTTACTGGACGCCCACGGATTCCGTGACCGGTTGCGACGGCGAACTCGCACCCCCGATTGCCAGCCCGATTGCGCCGCCGCTGGTGAGTAACCCCGCCGCACTGACTTCGACGCCCAATACGGATACCGCAGCCAAGACCGCGGGCTGCAACTTTGTCGTCACCCTGAGTGATGATCAGACTTTCCGTGCCGGCATGACAAATCTGAATGATGCCGCCAAGCATATCCTCGACAAGGAAGTCATCGACAAACTGAAGAACTGCGGCCAAATCGATGCCATTACGGTCACCGGCCATGCAGATCGGCTGGGTACGCAGAAACATAATCAGGAAATCTCACTCAAACGAGCAGAGGCCGTGAGTGCATTTCTGAAGGGCAAGAAAGTTTCCACACCGATTCGCACCATCGGCGCCGGCAGTACCGAACCACTTGCGCACTGCCTCGAAAATATTACACAAAAGAAATTATCAAGCTGCCTATCACCTGATCGGCGTGTGGTTATTTCTGTGCAAGGGCATGAAAAATAAGGTTTTTTACGCAAAAATTGGCTTTTTTGACAACGCATATAGCGTGTTCATCGAGGTAAACATCTTGTTACCAAAAAACAACAGAGTGTTAAAAACGTTGATTGGACTATTTGGCAACGTTCGCCGATTGCACCAGCCTGTGGCAGAATGGCGACTAAGTTCATTGCACGGTCCCTGCAAAGGGGCGTGTGACGACCTGAACACATGATATTATTCGTTTTTTTGATGTCGTAATTTTGTAGCGCAGTTTATCTGCGGATATCTCACCCGAGAGGAGAAACATGAACAAATTAGCAAAACTCGTCTTCGCTGCTGCGTCCGCAGCCATCGCTTTGTCTGCGACTGCACAGGAAATCAAGGACATCAAGGTCCGTCCAAACAGCCTGTACTTGCAAGATGGTCGTGACGTTGTAACCCGCAGCGGCTACGGTCTGTGCTGGCAAACTGCATTTGTTAACGGCCCTTGCGAAGAAGCGCCTGCTCCAGTTGCTGCTGCTGCCGCTCCTGCTGCTGCTCCAGCCGCTGCTCCTGCTGCTGCACCAACATCGGAAAAAGTTACATACGCTGCTGACGCATTCTTTGACTTCGACAAGGCAGTCCTGAAGCCAGCTGGTAAGGCTAAACTGGACGAACTGGTCACTAACCTGAACGGTTTGAACCTGGAAGTCATCATCGCTGTTGGTCACACTGACTCCGTCGGTTCGGTTGCTTACAACCAAAAACTGTCGGTTCGCCGCGCTGAATCGGTCAAGGCATACTTGGTTTCCAAGGGTGTTGAAGCTAACCGCGTCTACACTGAAGGTAAGGGCAAATCGCAACCAGTCGCAGACAACAAAACTGCAGCTGGCCGCGCTAAGAACCGCCGCGTTGAAATCGAAGTTGTTGGTACACGTAACAAGTAATTACCAGCACGCGATTTTCAATCGAAAAAACCCCGCTTCGGCGGGGTTTTTTTATGGAAATTTGTTTTGTGTCGGACATCGGCCGATCGCTTCGGCTATCATTCATCCTATGAATGCCGATCCTCTAGAACTGCAAAAATTTAGCGATCTCGCCCATCGTTGGTGGGATCCCACATCCGAATTTCGCCCCTTGCACGAAATCAACCCTCTTCGCCTTGAATGGATCAATGCCCGAGCGGCACTGTCCGGCAAGAATGTGGTCGATATCGGCTGCGGCGGCGGTATCCTTGCCGAATCCATGGCGCGCAAAGGCGCCAAAGTTACCGGCATCGACCTCTCCGAAAAAGCGCTGAAAGTTGCCGACCTGCACGGCATGGAATCCGGTGTGCAAGTTCGCTACGAAAAAATTGCCGCCGAAGATCTCGCCGCACGCGAAACCGGACAATTCGATGTCGTGACTTGTATGGAAATGCTGGAACACGTCCCCGATCCGGCCTCCATCGTGCGCGCCTGCGCCGCCCTGGCCAAACCGGGTGGCCATGTGTTCTTCTCCACATTGAACCGTAATCCGAAGGCGTATTTATTCGCCATTCTGGGTGCCGAGTATCTACTGCGCATGCTGCCAAAGGGAACGCACGATTACGCCAAGTTCATCACGCCGGCCGAACTGGCGCGCTTCATCCGCGAAGCAGATCTGGAACTCGACGGCATCAAAGGACTTTCCTACAATCCTCTGACCAAACTGTATTCGATCAATCAGGACACCAGCGTCAACTACATGGTGGCTTGTCGCAAGCCGCTTTAGTCGCTCAGGCTGCTCCAGCCACTGGCAGATACGAGGTCCGGATCAACCGGGCCTCGTCCCCAAAACAACATCACACATCCACAATGTCTCTGAAGAAGCCACGCGCCATCCTGTTCGACCTCGACGGCACACTCGCCGATACCGCCCCGGACCTCGCCGAAGCCGTCAATGCATTGCGCGCGGATCGCGGCCTGGAACCAACACCCTACGAATTGCTGCGCCCCGTCGCGTCAGCAGGCGCGCGCGGTCTGATCGGCGCCGCCTTTGGTATCAAGCCCGACGACGCAGCGTATGAAGAATTGCGCGTCAGCTTCTTGAACCGTTACGAAGCAAATCTGGTCGTCAAAAGCAAACTGTTCGACGGTATCACCGATCTGCTGAAGCAACTGGAAGCACAAGGTCTGGCCTGGGGTATTGTCACGAACAAGGCCTCCCGCTTCACCGATCCGCTAGTGCCGCAAATCGGTCTGGGTCACGCCGGGTGCATCGTCTCCGGCGACACCACGCCGCATACCAAGCCACACCCCGCACCGCTGCTGGAAGCCGCGAGCCGCCTGCAACTGCCTGCAGAAGATTGCTGGTACGTCGGCGACGACCTGCGCGATATTCAGGCCGGGCGTGCTGCCGGCATGCAAACCGTGGCAGCAGCCTGGGGCTATTGCGGCCACGCCGAACCGGCATCCTGGGAAGCCGATGCACTGTTACATGACCCGTTGCACTTGCTTGACCTGATCAAGTCATAATCGTCGTAGTCTTATTCGTCGCATTTATTGCAATTGCAGCCCAGCCGGAAGATCGCTTCCATCCGACTTCCGGCCACATCAAAATATATTGAAGGCGCTTGCCTGCCGCAAGCGCACTTCTTCACGAGGAAACGATCATGGCGAATCATCCCCGTCCTGCCTGGCAACTACGCACACTGCGCTGGTCCGCATACACCATCACCGTTCTGCTGCTGCTCGCATTAATCAGCTGGCTGGCACTGCCATCGCTGGTCAAGAAAATTGCCGCCGAACAGACTCAGGCAAAAATCGGACGCAAGCTCGACATCGGCGAAGTCAGCTTCAATCCCTTCATCCTTGCCCTGCGCGTGCAGGATGTCACGCTCTATGAACCAGATCAGAAAACCGCCGCGTTCAGCGCCAAAGAACTGGTGGTCAATGCCTCCGCGACTTCCCTGCCGCGGCTGGCTGCCATCCTCGACGAAGTCAAAATGGTCGATCCCAAAGTCCACATCGTCCGCCTGAGCGATGAAGGCATCGGCCGCTATAACTTCTCCGACATCATCGACCGCATTCTCGCCATGCCAAAAAGCGAAGGAGAAACCTTCTTCTCGCTGGCTAACCTGCAACTGCAAAACGGCGCCATCCTGTTCGACGACAAGGTCACTGGCAAGACCATCGACATCCGCACACTCAACATCGGCGTCCCCTTCGTATCGAACTTGCCGCGCAATGTGGACACCTTCGTCCAACCTGTCCTGTCGATGACTGTCAACGGTACGCCGTTTTCGCTGAAAGGCCGCAGCAAACCATTCGCCAGCTCGCTCGACACCACGCTGGCCATCGACATCGACAAGCTGGACCTGGCGAGCTATATGCCATTCGTTCCGGTTACGCTACCGATTAAACTTGAGAGCGCCAAACTCACTACTCAGCTTGACCTCACCTTCAGCCGCGACAAGGACAAACCGCAAATCGCACTCGACGGCGACGTGACGCTTGCAGATATCTCAGTGCAGGAAAAAAATGCGGCGCAATTGCTGAAAGCAGGTTCTATCGCGGCAAAAATCAACAAGCTCGATCTCGTCAAACTCAGCGGTGTTATTGATCAGGTCACCATCGACAAGCCCGAAATATGGGCAGAGATGAACAGCAAGGGTGAAATCAACTGGACGCGCATCGGCAAAGACAACGCCAAGCCTGCCACGACGAAGAAAGCGGCAACCTCAGGCAGCGCCAAGCCAGTTGCAGCCGCAGCAGCATCAGTTGCACCAACGACACCTGCGCCCCCTGTTGCACCAGCACCTGCGACGACAGACACCAAACCCGCAGCAACCGCACCTGCGATCACCGTTCGTAAATTGATCGTGCGAAACGGTAGCGTCAAATGGACGGACGACGCCAACGCCTCGCCGCGCCAGATTGTCCAACTGGAAAAAATCACCGTCGACGCTGAAGAAATCTCCACCGTCGCTGATGCCAAACCTGCCAAGATCGTCTTGTCGCTGACTGAAAACGGCCATGGTGAAATCGGCTTCAACGGCGAAGTTGCGCCCCTCAAAGGCAACGTCAACGGTAACGCAACGCTGAAAGCCGTAGAGCTGAGCGGCTATCAGAATTACCTGAACCGCTCCCTCAATGGCGCGCTCAGCGGTAAAGTTTCCGGCCAGACCGACGTGCAAATTGCTGGCAGCATGGTCAAACTGGGCAAGCTCGGTATTGAGGTAAGTGACCTGAAGCTCGCCTCCAAAGCCAAATCTGCCGCCGCCGTCATCGGCGCCAAGACCATCGCACTGGACAACGCCTCAATCGATCTGCAGGCGCACAAAGCAGAAGCGGATACATTCCGCATTGCCGGCCTGAACGGCGACCTGCGACGCGACGCCAAAGGTGTATTGAATCTGCAAGACTTGCTCGCCACCTCCACAGGAGCCACTACGTCCAGCAAGACGACGAACAGCGCAGACACGCCCACCAAAACTCAGTCCGTCACAAAGACCACGCCTGCCACCGCCGCGGCCAGCACCGCCTGGCAAGCGAAGCTGCGCAGCCTCGCTATCACCGACAGCGCCATCGCCTACGAAGACAGCGCCACCACGCCGACGCAAAAACTGCGCGCCGAAGGCATCAACCTGAAGATCGACAATCTCTCCAGCCTGCTGGATCAGACCATGAAGATCTCACTGCAAAGCAAACTCAACAAGAACGGCAAACTCGACGTCACCGGGCAGGCGGCACCACAGTTGAAGACAATCGATCTTGCGCTGGATGCAGAAAACCTGCCGATCGCGCCGTTCCAGACTTACTTCACTGACTATCTGAATGTCACCCTCACCAGCGGCACGCTAAGCACCAAAGGCAAGCTCGCGCTGACGCCCCCGCTCAACAAGCAAACATTGGCGCTGCAATATAACGGCGCGGCTAGCCTGAACAACTTCCGCGTGCTCGACAAGCTGACTTCCAGCGATTTCCTGCGCTGGAGAACATTGAACCTGCAAGGCATCAACGCCAAGGTCGGCGGCAAACCGGTGGTCACTCTTGAGAAAATCTCCCTCTCCGATTTCTATGCGCGCGCCATCTTGTCCGATCAGGGCAAGCTGAATCTGCAAGAGATCATCGTCTCCAAAGACCAGCCACCGAGCTCCGTCACAACACCGGCAAGCACCGACGGCAAACCCTCTACCACTGTCGCAAAGACAACCACCTCGAAAGCCCCGGTCACACCCGCAGCACCGGACCCGAACGCACCGGTTGTACGCATCGCCCAGACGGTTCTGCAGGGCGGCAACATCAACTTTACCGACAACTTCGTCAAGCCCAATTACACCGCCAACATGACCGGCATGGGCGGCACCATCGGCAGCATCGCCTCAGACAAGCCGGAGCCTGCCAACATCGACCTGCGCGGCAAGATCGACAACGATGCGCCGTTGCAGATCTCCGGCTCGCTCAACCCCTTGTTCAAGCCGATGTTCCTCGATGTCAAAGCCAGCGCCAACGGCGTACAGCTACCGCGCCTGACGCCTTATTCGGCCAAGTACGCCGGCTACCCGATCACCAAGGGCAAGCTGTCGATGGATGTGCAATACAAGATTGAAAACGACAAGCTGGTCGCGCAAAACGACGTACGCATCGAGCAACTGACCTTCGGCGACCACGTTGACGGCCCCAACGTCACCAAACTGCCGGTCATGCTTGCCGTATCGCTGCTCAAAGATCGCAACGGCACAATCAATCTCAACCTGCCGATTTCCGGATCGCTGTCCGATCCGCAGTTCTCGATCGGCGGCATCATCATGCGCGTGTTCGTCAATCTGATCGTCAAGGCCGTGACCTCGCCGTTTGCATTGATCAGCTCGATGTTCGGCGGCGACAGCGACGCAGGCGAACTGAGCTACATTGAATTCGAACCCGGCTCATCGGAACTGACCGACGACATTCGCAAAAAACTCGACACCCTCGGCTACGCGCTGCATCAACGTCCGGCACTGAAGATCGATGTCATGGGCCGGGCCGATCCAGCCGTCGACGATATGGGCCTGCGCCAGGAACTTCTCAACCGCAAGATGCGTGCGTTCAAGCGCAAGGACATCATTGAAAAAGAAGGCCAGCCCTCCGGCAAAGATCTGCAGATCAATGAAGCGGAGCGCACCAAGTATATGGAAAAGGTTTATAAGGACGAAAAGTTCAAGAAACCGCGCAACGTCGTCGGCCTCACCAAATCGTTGCCACCGGAAGAAATGCAAAAGTTGATCGTCGACAACACTACGATCACCGAAGACGACTTGCGCAATCTCGCGCAGCGCCGCGCCGATCTGATTCGCAACTACCTGCAGGATCAAAGCATCATCTCAGCCGACCGGATCTTCCTGATTGCCCCGAAGCTCAACGCCGACGGCATCAAGGACAAGGGCAAGACCAGCCGCGTCGAACTGACTTTGCAACAGTAAGACGGGCATTGAAGCAGTTGAGTATGGGCGGACTCTTGATAACCCGGCGAGCCGCCCCCATACTGAGTTATAATGCAGATCTGCATGGGGCCGACTTGGTTTCGACGTGGGTTGCAAAGCAGCGCAGGGCATACCGAGGCCTGACTACCTCGTAAATACAATCAGACAAGATATAACTGCAAACGATAACTCGTACGCACAAGCGGCTTAATACCCGCTTGCTCTACACTACTTCTTCCTTGGGGTAGGCTGGTAAAACAGCAGTAGAGTCATTTACAAGGAATCGCTTTGAATCGGGTCACTTGATTCAAGGCTAAATCTAAGGTGACTCGCCTTAACGAAGCGTGCGCGTCCGCGTCGTTCGGGTTAAATCAAATGGCAGCGCTAAGTATGTAGAACTGTCTGTAGAGTGCTTGCGGACGCGGGTTCGATTCCCGCCGGCTCCACCACAATTCGCTTTAGTATCAAAGACTTAAAGAAGTAAAGGCTGTCATTATTTGGGTTGTTTTTGGGCTGTTTTGGCTCAGAAATGACAACAAAATGACAGCTTTTTTTTTGTGACCGGGGACACATGAGCGAATCGGAAATTTCTAGAATTAAAGAGCGATCAAAAGCCAGAAAAACGATTAATACCATTTTCGACAATTCGGCTCGCGCTTATTTATTGCATTACTCCTGCCAATCTTTCTACGACAACCCAAGTGGGGGTTCGACGCGCATTACGTCCATCGCTGCAAGAAATTTGCATTCGGGACAGACACGTTCTTGGTCCATTCACAAAGCGGCCGAGCTTGCGGAGCAATTGCAGGGGATTCCAGATAACTTAGACGCGCTAGAAAAAGCAATGCTGGAAGGGTATTTCGCTTTTCTAAGAAGCTACCCGGATGCAACTTTTATACATTGGAACATGCGCGATGAAAACTTCGGGTTCGCAGCGCTAGAACATCGTCTGAAAGTTTTGAAAGGCGATCCTTTTATTCTCGGCGACGATAGGAAGTTCGATTTGGCTCGTAGCTTGGTGACTTTATATGGTCGCAAATATGCCCCACACAAGTCAGCCACGGGTCGCAAAGGTCGGCTAATGAGTATCGCAGAGATCAACAGAATTGCCGATACCGATGCTCTGGAAGGCGAGGCGGAAGCAGCCGCATTCGTAAGCGGAGAATATCTAAAGTTACATCAGTCCACACTCCGAAAAATGGACATGCTTGCGAATATTTTTGACCGCGTTCACGCCAACTCTCTAAAAACGAACGCCACTTTCACGGATAAATACGGCGTACATCCCGTAGCGCTGATCGAAGTAATAAAAAATCACCCCTACACTACAGCGGTAATTTCACTTGCCGCGATAGGCGCTGCGTTGGCAAATTATGCAAATTTTTTTGTGTGGGCTAAGAATCTTTTTTGAGTCAAAAATATTCGTCAGAAACCGCAAGAAAAACGCCCGCATGTTGCGGGCGTTTTTTCGTCCGGAGCGCCTGATTACAAGTCCGGGCTAGATTTCATTAAAAACAAATACTTAGATCGTTTTTTGCTCCGCAATCTGTAAAAAGACGCCACCCGCAAAGCCATATTGGGCCTCGCCAGAGAATTATTTGCGGAGCAGAAATTGGGCAAAACTAAATTGCGAGCAGGCATGAAAAAAGCAGGTGCTCCGAGAAACTAAATCGATTTGACGCTTGAATTTGCTCTACCCGATACGGCCGAGCGCGACATTTGATTAATAAGTTCTTGTGCATACGATAAAAGCACATGCAAGACCGGGCCGGCCCGACCAAATTCCTCTTTTACTAACCGCCCACACAAGCGAAACCCTTTTCCTGCACGTTGGACTGCCGCACGACTAGGGGTCGATTCTGTACCCAAGTACAACGAGATACCGATAATGCCTTCGTTACCGACAGTGGCAAATTCGGCGGCCGAACCGTCCCTCATTACATATTGGAGAGAGACGATTGCCGAAGTCGGAAAATATACGTGGCTCAAGACCGTGTTTGATTCCTGCAACACCTGGCCCAAGGGCATTTCTACGACTTCTAGTTGCGGCAGCCAACGTAACAGCGTCGCTTCGGGTAGTTTTGCTAAGAGTTTGTTATTTTGAAGATCAATTAATGAAGTCATGGCGTCGCTACCTGTAAAGAATCTTGAAACACTTTAGAGCGCCTATGAATCCGTGTATGTGCGGTATCAAACATACCGCGGGGAATGACGCTGCATGTTCCTCATAAGGTTGTGCGAGGACACCCTCGCTACGCTTCTGCAGGTCTTGCAATCGGATCATGCAGGAAGTATCGAAGTGTTGAAGTTGGCAATTTCTTCGCCGCCTTGCAGCAACGGATTATGAGTCAAAAGAGCATGTGTGCGGTGCACCGCAAAGTCAGGCGGGGCAAGGATCACTGATCGCGCATACAGTGCGTGAATTCGCCGATTTGCGCCGGTTTGGGCAAAATATTCCCCAGCAAGAAATTCAGATACCGTTCCGAGTCAATTGGACGCCATACTCAAAGCTCATACTTTTCAACTTATCTCGGCAATGCCATGAGCGCGCCGAAGAGGGCATGCGGGGGGAGAAATTTTTCGCTTGAAGTCACCTTCATTTTTTTTCGTAGTGCTTATCTAATTCCGTGAAAATAGCCTCCGAGTAATATCGCTTCTTAGGTGTTCGGGGGTTGCCGACATCGAGTTCACGCTCGCGACTGTATTTTTGATCTTCTTGGAGAGACTTTTTCAGAGAATAAAATTTGGCGTTGGCTACGAAATCCCTGTATCGCTTTGCGCAGCGGTCTCGCAACTGACCAAAGTCTATTGGGTATTTCGCGGTGATTTGCTCCTCGGTGAACTGAATGGGCATTGCAGCCGGATCATTGGAAAGCTGCACATTAAGCGAATCGCTCGCTTTTGACCGAATGAATTTCACCTCAACATTGACCGATACGGCGTAATTGCGTGCGCTGTCTTTGTTTGTCTCCAAGCTTTCAATATATTGAACAATCCGCTTTTCTTCTTTTGTCAAAACAACTGCGGCCACTGCTGGCGGATTGAAGAAAGCTAAAGGCATCAAATGGAAGTTGTAGTCGGCGAAGTCCATTCCGAACCAATCTTGACTGGCAATAACGAAATTTTTCACCGTGGCCGTCCCGAGTTCTTGTAAGCGCTGCGCCAATAGGGGACTTTCGTTATAAAAATGAATGGCATTGTCGCGAATCGCAATCATCCCCTGAAGGTTGTTCAATACTTCCACATCGAGGAACTTGCTCGCGACAAGCCCCTGCACCAAATGCTCGAGGCTGTGAGTCATAGGGTTGCCAGTTCGATTTTGTTTATACCGGCTCCGAGCCGAAGGATTGGTCGCCGATGCTGGTTCTTTGCCGCTCTCTTTCACATATAAGCTCGTGAGTTTATTTTGGTGCTCTCGCAGCCATTTGGCCTTAATCAGCAACTCCCAGGCGTTTATAGCCAGCACGGCGAATGTCTCCTCGCGGTACGCGAAGACCGGTTTATTGTAAATTTCGATGGCTGCAACCATTGCAGACACCGATTTTTCAAAAATCCTGAGTGAACGCGCTTTCATTTCGACCCCTATCGTTTGTTCTTTACGCCGGGTGGCGTAAGCCGTTGCAGCAGAAATTGTGAGTTGTTAGCGGCCTCTGTAATGCAATTCGCTAACCGGCTTGCGCTTCTTTTTTTCGCCCAGTTTTTCCGTGGCCGTGCCCCACAATGCGACTCGTTCTTTTTCGCAATATTTTTCTTGGTGGCTACGCGCATACATCCCTGTCGGATCGTCAGCGGTCGCGATCCTGGTAAGTACCATGCGCTCAGGAAGCAAGTGGCTTGGATCGTAGTTCGGGGTAATTTCCAGGCCGACGGGAGTTTGCCGCATAGTAAAGGTGAAGAGATTTTTTCTCTCGCCGCCGAAAAAATCGAATGCCACGCCTTCAACTTTCCCAAAGCTCAGCTTACCTTCGACCATAACGAAATCGTAAATGGGTAAAGCCTCACACAATTGTTTAGTTGAAATCTCTCCGCCGATGACGCCGTGTTCCGCGCCGAGCCGAATATGAGATTCGGTCGTAGTTAGCGGGTTTTCACCGATGAAGCCTTCAACGTCATCCGACCATGCGCCATTCCATGCCGTGTCATCGTAGTGCCAAGCCAGGAATTTATTTGTGAGTAGCTTCGCTTTACCAGGAAACTCTTCGACGTTGTTCATGACTGCCGTACTGTTGGTGAGCATCCAGCCGATAACCACGGCCAGAGACGTCCAGTACTGCCAATGTCGTTTGAAGAAGCCGGGTTCTTTCGCGAGCTCGCGCTTTGCCTTCAACCGATCCAAACCGGGAATCCTTTTTCTTCGCATTGTTGGGGCCGTTATCGAGTTTTCTTGTGAGTTTGCGCGCAAGTATAGTCCAGCAGTAAAAACGCCTCTCAGGTGCGTCAAAATGCGTCAAATTCGATACCGCCCGGCCTGGCTCCTATGCCCCGCCGGGCTTACTTTTGCCGGTGACGCATTTTTGAGTCAAAACAGCCCTATGTAACCAGCAGGCGCGGGGTGGGGGCAACTGCGCGCCAGCGGCCAAAAACGCTGATATACTGTTTATTCATACAGTATTTGTTGTCAAGATGAAAGTTTCTGTCATCCGAACTCGTGTACGCGGCGTGCTGTTGCCTAAAGGGCATTGGTCGCGCGAGTCTACGTACGACGGTGACCTCGCTATCGCCGTAACCCGCGACAACCGCCTCAATCGCCTGAGCAAGACCGCGCGCCTGCTGCGTGAAGGCGACAAGCTGCCGGCGCTGGAGCTGATGGACGTCAATTTAGAATGGGTGAATGAAGAGCGGCTCGTATTGACCGGATTCGAGCCATATACCGAGAACGGCCAAGTGATCGACTATGCGCAATCTTGGCTGTGCCTGGTCGGTGCTGGGCGACGGTTGAAGACAGAGCAAGAGCAATACGAAGAGCAACGCTTTCGGACCAGCGACGCGCACGGTGTAGCCCTCTCGAACAGAAAATAAAAGGACCGCCGAGCGCGCATCACAGCAGGCGTGCACAATATTTATTGTGCATACAATAAATAGATTGACCGGTGAATTTATTGTGCATACAATAAATGCATGGACATCACTTACGACACCAACAAAAACAATCGCAACATCGAAGAGCGCGGACTGTCATTTAATCGCGTTGCAGATTTCGATTTTGAGACCGCTTTGTACTCCGTTGATGATCGCCACGAATACGGCGAAACTCGTATCGTTGCCATCGGTTACTTAGAAAACCGCCTGCATGTGCTGTGCTTCGTTGAAACTGAAAACGGCGTCCGCGTGATCAGCTTCCGCAAAGCAAACTCAAGAGAGGTAAAACATTATGAATCGCAATAAGCCAATGACTGACAAGGACGGCGAAGTCCGTTCGCTGGGCAAAGGCGACATCGCCGGCATGAAGAAGATGACGGCACTGCCGGCGTCGCTGCAAGCCAAGTTGAAGCCGCGCGGCCGCCCTGTCGCTGAAACCACGAAGGAACGCATCACGATTCGGCTGTCGCCTGATGTCGTCGACCAATTCCGCGCAACTGGTGCAGGTTGGCAAACGCGCATTGATGCGGCGCTGTCGGATTGGCTCAAAGAACATTCGCCGCAAGACGTGGCTGCATAGGAAAAGAAACATGCTTGTTGAAACATTGAAAGTCACATTGGCAGACCTATTACCGGAGAAAGGCATTGCTGTCTCGTTGGTCGGCGAAGCCTCTCCCTACAGGATTAGCGAGCGCCTGCACGCTGCATTAAAAGAAGTAGCAGAACACCGAGGCGCGCCGATATCTGCTGTGCTCCACGCATTGCGCGAGGAAATACAGGCCTCGCAATAAAAAAGGCCGCATGCTCATGCGGCCTTTTTTTCTATCGTCCGTTTCTTACTCTGGCCGCTTCGTCCTTCTCGTAGTCGTCGCGACAATCCACGTTGCAAAACAACGTCTCAGGCAGCACGATCTCGTCACAGAAGTGGCAATGACAATCAGGCTCCAAGACCGGCCGCCGCAATACGGCGGCAAGACTCTTGGCAGCAGTCGCAAAAATTCTCGAATCCGCGATATCAGCGCAATCGGACATACTCAATTCTCCATGTCTAAGGTGTAGGGATAAAAACTGATGACCGGCTCGCCGGCCCATTCGTTGATGCTCTCGAACTGCGTTTGCAGCGGCGAAATTTCGTTGCGCGCAAAGACCTTTGCGGCGGGCTCGATGGCTCCGAAGCCGCCGGCATTGCTCGGCAGGATTCCAAGCAGTTGCGGCGGTACGCGGTGCGCGGCGAGCACGTCGTCGCGCGTGGCTGCCTTGATATTGAAAAATTCGTCTTTGGCTGCAATCTCGGACACCGGCAGAATCTGCAATCCGTCTTTCTTACCGTTCGGCGCGTACATGAACAGGTTGCGGAAATTGCCCGGACCTTTGCTGTCGCGCAACGCCTTGCGCAAGCTGTCGACGTCTTCCTGACTGCTGGCCGCGTCCGTCATGTACAGAATGAAGCCGGCGTGCGAGCCGTTCTTGTAGTAGCGTCGACGAAACAATGTTGCAGATTCATTGAGCCAGGCCGATTGCAGCGCGCTCAAATACTGCGGGACGCCGTATAGCTCCTGATTGACGTCGGGTTCCATCAAATGCCAAATCGAATCGAGCTCAAACTCGTGCGCGGTCTGCCGATTAGGAACAAAAAAATACTTTCCGTCCTCGACGCCCCGCCGTGTGTATTTCGCCAACGACGGAATGATTTTCAGGAGTCGGCCCGTTGCGCTGCGGCGGTCTTCGCCGTAGCAGTTCCCGAACGTCAGATAGTCCAGCGCCAAGCGCTTGAAATCGTTGCGCGTCAACCATTGCGACGGCTTGAATGTCGACGTCAATACATTCACTTTGAACAGGATTGCGCTGCTGTGGTGAACACTCGCGGTGAAGGATTTCGCCAGGCCGCGCAAATCGACGGGCGGCTCGTACCACTTGCCGACCTGCCAGCATTCGAGGCAATCGAAAATTTCGCTGCGATCCAATACGGACACCGGATCGCCGAAGGTGAATGCCTCCGCCGATGGTGCTGGCTTTGCCATCATGGACGCCGTGCCTACGCCTGGCGGCGTCAAGCCGCGCTTCTTCTTTCTCATTGTGTGAAAATCTCCAAAAAGGATTTGTTGGCCTGCGAGCCGCCTTCAAAGGGTTCGTGGTCAATGGCATGCATGACCGCCCAAGCGAGGTCGGCGTGTCCGGTTTCTTCAGAGCGGCCAGCGTCGTACGTGACCATGCGGCCGCTCGGCGTGAGAATCTTGCGAATCGCCATGAAGGACTGAGCAATGTCGATCCATCCGGCATCGAATTGCAGTCGGGCTTTGCTAATAAGGTTTTGCGCCTTCAACACCATGCGCGTTTTGACTTCCGGCGAATAGCTGATCGCGGTCACGGCAGGGAAGAACTGTTTGACCAATGGGAAAACGCCAATCCCCATCCCGGTCGTGTCGATACCGATGTATTCGACGTTGTAGCGCTGTGTCATTTCTTTAATGGCCTTGGCCTGCTCTTCAAAGCCGAGGTTGCGCCATTGGAAACGCTCCAAGATACGGAAAGGGCCGCCCTCTACCGACGGCGGCGCGACGACGACACAGCCGGCGCTGTCGCCGGTTAGTGAAGGATCGTAGCCAATCCATACCGGTCGATTTCCGAACGGCCGGAGCGAGCCAATCGGCTTGTAGTCGTCCCACACAAGCCATGAGTCGACCATGCCGCGTTGAAGGTCTGCCAGAGGAAACACCGACGCAGAATCGTCGATGAAATTACACATGAGCAGGTTGTCGAACTGGTCGGGCGTGTACTCAAAGTCGCGCAACTCGTCGATGTCGAAGAGATCGCAGCCGCCGGCTGCCGCATCCATGATCGTGACGATTTGCCGCCAAATCTTGTCCTCGCCTGTGAAGCCTGACGAGAGCCGCTTGTGACTGACGTCGATAGCGATCTTGTCGCCCTTCGCCCGGCGGCGGTTGAATGCTTCACCCATCCAAAACGCGTACGCCTGATGCGTGGTCGACGACGGCGTCGAGAAGTAGGTCTTTCGCCACTTCTTATGCAGCGCCATACCGGACGCAACCTTGTTGAGCTCCGTAAAGTTATGCGTCCAAAAGAATTCATCGAAATAGAAATTGCCGTGGTAGCCCTGGGCCGTCCGCGCGTTCGTTCCGAGAAAATACAAGTGCGCGCCGTTCGGCAACACAATCGGATCGCCGGACAACTCGACGCCGCATGCGTCCTTTGCAAACTGGATGATGTATTGCTTGAAGACGTGCGCTTGTGATTTCGACGCCGAGAGAAAAATCTGATTGCGGCCGGTCTGTAATGCATCGACAAGCGCTTCGCGTGCGAAATACCACGTCGCGCCAATCTGCCGCGATTTCAGGATTGCGCGCGTGCGCTGCTCGCCGTTGCGATACCAAACTTTCTGATAATCGAACAGCGATTCATTGAATGCCTCGACCAACTTCGCTTGCTGATCCTCGCTGAAATCGTTGCGCGATGGCTTCTTCTTTGGACCCGCATTCCGATTTGCGATGTTTGGATTGAGGTCGCCCTCGTGTCCGCCTGGCTGCTCATACCGACGAACGCGCGCCGCCTGCACGAGCGAGCGCATCATCGCGTCGAGTTCCTTGTAGTCGCCGTTGCCCTTTACTTCTTTCGCGATCAATTCCACTATGCGCGATTCGAGCGCTGTCTCAACACGCTCAAGTCTTGACACCGCCTCCCAATCGTCGCGGTGCTTCCAACTATTGACGGTCGAACGCTTTACGCGAAGACGCCGAGCAATCGACGAGATACGCCAACCTTGGAAATAGAGGCTGCGCGCCACGCGTCGCGGCTCGGTCGATTCATCGACTTGTTTGCTGATCTCTTCTGAAATTTCTAACATGCCGCCAGCGTAGGCGGCGCGCGCGCGTAGCGGGTGAACGGCGGAGTCGGTAAGCGCCTTATCAACCCTCGCATCGTTGAACAGATTCGCGCATCGGCGGACGATGGCGTTATCCGATCAACCGAGAAACGAGCGCACAAACATGGCAACCCAAAGCAAATTCTTTCGCGTCGCAACCGAGGGTGCGACCACCGACGGCCGCAACATCGAACGCAAGCAGATTGAGGAAGCCGTTGCTTCATTCAATCCGCAAACTTATGGTGCTCGTGTGTGGCTGGAACACTTGCGCAGCCTCTTGCCCGACGGACCGTTCAAGGCTTACGGCGACGTCAAAGCAGTCAAGGCCGAAGAAGTGGACACCGACAACGGCAAGCGCCTGGCGCTGTTCGCACAGATTGAGCCAACGCCTGAGCTCGTCGCGATGAACAAGGCACGTCAAAAGATTTACACAAGCATCGAACTCAACCCGAAATTCGCCGATACCGGTCGCGCCTATTTGGTCGGCCTGGCAGTGACCGACAGCCCTGCGAGCCTGGGTACTGAAATGCTGCAATTCTCTGCGAAGAGCGGTGACGCGTCGCCGCTGGCGGCTCGCAAGCAAGCCCCCGGAAACCTGTTCACCGAAGCCGTCGAAGTGACGCTCGAATTTGAAGACACTGCGCCGTCGACGGCCGCCAAGCTGGCCGACAAGGTCAAGTCCATTTTCTGCGCCTTCACCAAGAAAACCGAATCTGACGACGAGCGCTTTGCCGATGTGACCGAAGCCGTAACCGCCGTCGCCGAGCAGTTCGGTACGTTCGCAGAACGCACCGAAAGCGTCGAGCAGCGCGTCGCCAAGCTCGAACAACAGTTCACCGCCGAACAGACGGACGCTGCAGCCTTCCGCAAGAAACTGGAATTCACGGACAAGAGCGGCAGCCATCGCCCGGCGGCAAGTGGCGGTGACGGCAAGGTGCAAACCGACTTCTAACGCGTCAACAACCCGCGACAGAACGACACATTTCAATTTCCCCTATCGGAGCAAAGTACATGAAGAAACAGACCCGCATCCTGTTCACCGAATACAACGGCCGCGTTGCGCAACTGAACGACGTCGACAGCGTTGCATCGACCTTTTCGGTCGAGCCGTCCGTACAGCAGACCCTGGAAACGAAAATGCAGGAATCGTCTGCATTCCTGTCCCAAATCAACATGATCGGCGTGGCCGAACAGGAAGGTGAAAAGGTAGGCTTGGGCGTCTCCGGCCCTATCGCCAGCCGAACCAATACCGCCAATAAGGACCGCCAAACGCGCGACGTCAGCGCAATGGACAGCAAGGGCTATCGCTGCGAAAAAACCAACTTTGACACGCACATTTCGTACGTCAAGCTCGACACCTGGGCGAAATTCGCAGATTTCCAAACGCGTCTTGCAAATGCGATCCTGAATCGCCAGGCGCTCGACCGCATCATGATCGGCTTCAACGGCGTCCAAGTGGCCGCCGACACCGATATCGCCGCTCACCCATTGCTGCAAGACGTCAACAAGGGTTGGTTGCAGCATCTGCGTGAAGACTCGCCGGAACGTGTGCTCGGCCTGGTCGCCGATGGTCATCCCGGCAAGGTCGTCATCGGAGACGCCGAAGGCGCAGATTACGCAAATCTCGACGCCGTCGTCATGGATGCCGTCAATTTGCTTGAGCCCTGGTATCAAGAAGACACCGGCTTGGTCGCTATCGTCGGCCGCAAGCTGCTCAACGACAAGTATTTCCCGCTGGTCAACACCAAGCAAGCGCCGACCGAGATGCAAGCGGCCGATGTCATCATCAGCCAAAAGCGCATTGGCGGCCTGCCGGCTGTGCGTGTGCCGTCCTTCCCTGAAAATGCGGTGCTGGTCACGCGCCTGGATAACCTGTCCATCTACTATCAGGAAGGCGCGCGCCGTCGTCGCCTGGAAGACGCCGTCAAGCGCGACCGTATCGAAAACTACGAATCGTCGAACGACGCGTATGTCATCGAAGACAACGGTCTCGCAGCGCTGGTGGAAAACATCCAGTTCAAAAACGCCGGAGCATAACGGATGGCGCAGCTCTCCCCAGCGCTGCGCCATCGCGAGCGCGTCCTCGCGGCGCGCTCGGCGGCGGCGACAGAACCCGGCGGCGTCACTGTCGGCACAGCCTATGAGCTCATGCTCCGACAGTTGATTGAGCATCGGCGCACGCTCAAGGGAATTCAGTCCATCGAACGCAAGATCGTCATGAAAGCGACGATGTTGCCGGCCTATCAAACGTGGATTGACGGCGTGCTTTCGGCCGGCAACGGCGGCCAGGATGATGTTTTTGCGACCGCCCTTGTGTGGCATATCGACGTCGGCGACTACGACCGGGCTTTGCAGATGGCGCGCTATGCCGTCGAGCACAAGTTCACGTTGCCCGACCAGTACAGCCGCAATCTCGCGACGATGCTCATTGACGAATTCTCCGAGGGCTATCTGAAGGGCAGGCTTGCCGATGACCCTCCGCATGCCGTCGATATTCTGGCCGAAGTCTGCGCACTGACTGACGACATCGACGCGCCCGACCAGGCGCGCGCCAAATTGCACAAGGCAATTGCCCTTGCGCTGCTGGCGATTGTCGATGCAGCCAGCGACAAGGACATTGCCCCGACAGTCGTCGAGCAAGCGCGCGCAGCCTTGCAGCACCTGCAACGTGCCCTTGAATTGTTCGACGGTTCCCACGTCAAGAAAAACATCGAAGTGTTGGAGCGTCGCCTGAAACGACTGACCGACACCAAGTAACGAGCACCCCACGGCGCACGGCGGCTCGGGTTGAAGACTGCTTCGGCAGTCGGACGCCCGACCACCGCCGTCTTTTTAAGAGCACGCAATGACTGTCATCGCAAACGCACTGCCGACAACCCCGCCGCCCTCGCCATCTCCGGCAGCACAGACCATCAGCAACGACGGTTTTTTTCCTGATGTCGAGATGGTTGCCATGCGCGATGCCATGCGACTTGACGGGACGGTCACTGACGCCCGCCTGCGCCCGGCAATTGTGGACGCAATTCTGTTCGTCAATCACAGCCTTGCGGCTTGGCGCGCAATCAATGCGCAGGGCGTCGCCAGTTTGGCCGACATTCCGGCAACCAAGATCGACGGAGAGAGCCGTCTCATCGCTCTCTATCGGCGCGCCGTCTATTCGACAGCCAAAGCCGATTTGATCGAACGCTATCGCGACTACGACACGACCGCCACGGCGTTGACCGACAAAAAAGGCATGGATTGGATGGACAACGCGCCGGCGGATCAGCGCCGAAATGCGCAGTGGGCAATCTCCGACCTGATCGGCCGCAACCGCATGACCGTGGAATTAATCTGATGCAAGTGCGAACCCAGCAAAACGACACTCTCGACGCAGTGCTGTGGCGATACCTGGGCGACGGCGATTACCTCGCCGCGACGCTGCAACTCAATCCCCATATTGCCGGCCTCGGTGCGGTCCTGCCACGCGGCATTTTTATTGAACTTCCCGACCCGGTCACGGAGCCGGAACCGACACAAAACACTATCAGCTTGTGGGACTAAGGCCGATGCAAACAAATCACACACTCAATCAGGAAAGGCTCACCATGCCAGCAGAATCGGCCGGCGGCATCGCCGCGTTGTTGAAGTTTTACGGGCTCAAGGCAGTCTTGGGAATGATGGGGGCCGCGTTGCTGTACTTGGTGCTGCCGCCGCGCAATGCCGACGGCTCGTTCAGTGAGTACGAGTTCGCCGCTCGCCTGGCCTGCGCTGGCGTCTTCTCCTGCATGTTCGGCGACGCCGCCTATGCGCTGATGCTGCAATGGGACTATCCGAAATTGATCGCCGTCGCCCTGGGGCCGAAAGCGGTCGACCTGCTCGTCGGCGCGCCGGCCTGGTGGATTACGCGCGCCGTCGCCCTGTGGTTTCAACGTCGCAGCGACAAGGACATTGCCGAACTCGCGCGCGACGCGAAAGACTCGCTATGACGGCCGAACGCAACCGCCGCGCCTTTCTCGATATGCTGGCGTTCTCTGAAGGCACTGGCAACTCCCCGACCACCCGCGACCGCGGATATGACCAGATCGTCGGTCGCACCCGCTTTGCCAGCTACACGGATCATCCGCGCGTACGTGTGTGGCTGCCAAAGCTCAAGGTATTTTCGACAGCCGCCGGCCGCTATCAACTGTTGGCGCGCTTCTTTGACGCCTATCGCGCTCAACTGAAACTGACGGGCTTCGGTCCCGACGTGCAAGACGCCATCGCCTTGCAGCAGATCAGAGAGCGCCGCGCGCTACCTGATATCGACGCCGGCCGCCTTGACGTCGCTGTCGCCAAGTGCCGCAATATATGGGCGTCACTGCCGGGCGCCGGTTATGGTCAATACGAGCACAGCTTCGCCTCCCTGGAAACGGAGTTCATCCGCGTAGGCGGCGAGACGGACGACTTACCGACAGTGAAGCCGCTCGACGTCCTGCAAGTGGCATTCCTCGATGCCGGCGGGGTATTGGCATGACGCTCGCGTCTGACGTGGCCGCAAAAATCCGATACTCCATTGCCCTCGGCCTGTTGGTCGCCGCCTTCGCGGCAGGTTGGGTGGTCCAAGGGTGGCGTAAGGATAGTGTCATCGCGGACCTGACTTCTGCGGCGGCGAAAGCCGGCGAGCAGGCCGCAACAAAACTCGCGGATGAAACCGGCCGGATACGGAAGGAGGAAGCCGCCGCACGCGATGCAATACAGGCGCGCGCTGACCAACTGGAAAAGGACAAACATGCTGCGCAAACCGACCGTGACACTTTCATTGCTGGCGTGCGCAGTGGCGCTATCCGCCTGTCAGTCCCAATCCGTCCGCCTGCTGCAAACGCCTCGTCCGCAAATGCCGCCGCTCCCGGCGGCAGTGGCGACCAAGCGCGAGCCGAACTTGACCCAGCGTTTGCAGAACGACTTGCAGCCATCGCCTACGACGGCGACGACGCAATCCGACAGCTCAATGCCTGCATCGACATCTACCACGCGGTAAGAGAGAAATTCAATGTACAAGCCGAAGAGTCTCAGCCAGCATCTGACGAACGCGGTTCCCGACCTGACTCGGAACCCTGAGAAACTGCACGTCTTCATTGATGAAGGCGCGACGCAGAGCACCGGCACGCTGTCGCTGTCGTTCCGCTATGACTATGTGCTGAATCTGATCGTCACGGATTTCACGGCCAGCTATGACGCCCTCTTCGTTCCCCTGCTTGCCTGGCTAAAAGTGCATCAGTCGGAAATTTTCGACAATCCAGATTTGCGGGCGAAGGCGATCAAGTTCGAGGTGGATATCAACAACCACGAATCGAGCGACATCTCGATCAAGCTGATGTTGACCGAGAGTGTTGTCGTTAAACGCATGGATGGCGGAATGCTCAACGTCGAGCACGCCGCAGAGCCTCAACAGACTCCGCCTTACGCCGACGACTTTTGGACGCTCTACGATGGCGACTCCCTGCTTGCGCAGTGGTATACACCTACCCCGCCGGCATGAACGCAGACCTGTCATCTATCGAAGCGTGGGCAGGCGCGCTACTTGCCAAGCTGTCGCCAGGGCAGCGGCGGGTTGTTGGTCGCAAGATTGCCATCGACCTGCGCCGCAGTCGTGCGCAGGGCATAGCAGAGCAGCATGCCCCAAGTGGAGAGGTATTCGTCGCGCGAAAGCAGCGAAAAGAATTTCGCAGTAAGTCGGGCCGCATCAAGCGGCAGAAAGCCGCGATGTTCAATAAGCTGCGCACGACAAAGTATCTGCAAATCGAAGTTGACGAGAATCAAATCGCCGTCGGCTTCTTCGGTCGCGTCGGCCGCCTCGCGCACGTCCATCAGGAAGGACTCGAAGACAAAGTCGCACCTACCGGCCCGAAATACAGGTATCCCGCCCGGCCTCTCCTGGGATTCTCTGAGCGTGACCGCATTATCGTTCGCGACGCCATCATCAAACATCTGAACATCGAATAGCAGCGAGCCAGTAAGCCGCATATCAACCCGCCGGAACGTGCATGTGCGCGCGTGATCCGGCAACATGGGTTGCATGAATTCCGACCTGTCCGAAGCGCTGCGCGCCATCAAAAACCTGATTCGTTTCGGTGTAATTACCGAAGTGAATGGCGACAGAGCGCGTGTGCAACTCGCGCCGAATTTGTTCACGACCTGGCTGCAATGGTTCAGCCTGCGCGCCGGCAATTCGCGGACATGGTTTCCGCCGTCCGAGGGTGAACAAGTCGCCGTCTTCTCGCCCGACGGCGATCTTACGCAGGGAAAAATTCTCGCCGGCCTCTTCACTGCCGACAGCCCCGCTCCTGAATCTAGCCTCTCGGTCAACGCCACGCACTACCCCGACGGCGCTGTCGTGCGCTATGACCACGAGACGCACGCGCTTTCGGCGATCCTGCCTGATGGCAGCGCCGCGACCGTAAAAGCAAATACCGTCACTTCGGATGCAGATACCACCATCTGCACCGGCGACGTCGACATCAAGGGAAATCTGACCGTCAAGGGTGTAAGCGCGCTCAACAACGGCGTGACGGTCAAAGGTGGCGACGGTGGCGCGGCGATGAAAATCAACGGCAGCGTCGAGGCGACCGGCGACGTGAAGGCGGGCGACATCAGCCTCAAAAATCACCCACACGAGAAAGTGCAGCCAGGAAACGGAACGTCAGGAGGGCCAATCGCATGAGCGGCATGAGCTCTCTGACCGGCCGCGCACTTTCCGGCCTCGCCCATATCTCTCAGTCCATCAGGGATATTTTGACGACGCCTATCGGTTCGCGCATTCGCCGCCGCCGGTATGGCTCCGACATTCCCGAACTGATCGACCAGCCGTTGAACGCCCCGACCGTGCTCCGTATCTATGCAGCGACGGCCTATGCCCTGGCAACCTGGGAGCCGCGTATCTCGCTGACGTCAGTCCAGTTAAGCCGCGACACCGAGGGCGGTATTTACGTGCTGTTGCAAGGCGTGGCAAATGGTCAAAGCGTTGACCTCTCGATTCCTGTTCGTCAGGCGGTGAGCTCGTGAGCGCGCCTATTGATCTTTCGTTGCTGCCTGTGCCGCAGGTCGTAGAAGTCTTGGATTTCGAGGAAATCCTTGCAACCCGGAAATCAAACGTCGTCAATCTGATGCCGGAGGCGGACAGAGACGCGACCGCGGCGATGCTTGAGCTCGAATCCGAACCGGCAGTCAAGCTGTTGGAGGAAAACAGCTATCAAGAAATCGTCCTGCGCAACCGTGTGAACGATGCATCGGTCGCCGTCATGCTGCCCTATGCCAAAGACGGCGACCTCGACAACATCGGTGCGAACTGCAACGTGCCGCGACTGATCGTCATTCCCGCCAATCCCGACGCAGTGCCGCCGGTCGACGAGGTCAAAGAAGACGACGAGCCCTATCGCCTGCGCATTCAGGAGTCGCCGGACAGCCTGTCCGTTGCCGGACCGCGTGCCGCCTACGAAGCACTTGCGCGCGCCGCTGACGGCCGCGTTAAAGACGTCAGCGCCACGAGCCCCGCGCCTTGCGAGATTGTGATTACCGTTCTGGCTGCGACGGCCGACGGCATTGCGTCGCCCGATCTTCTCGACGTGGTCGACGGTGCGGTCAGCGCCGAGGATGTCCGTCCCCTCGGCGACCTTGTGACGATCCAGGCGGCAGAAATCGCCGACTACGAGGTCGAGGCAACGCTGTTCGTCAGAAAAGGCCCGGAAGCCGAGTTAGCCCTCGCCGCCGCAAGAAAGAATGCCGCCGCGATATCCGCGCCGCGCCGGCCCCTGGGCTTCAGTATCTACCGCACCGCCTATATCGCAGCCCTGAAAGTCGAAGGCGTAATCGACGTCGAATTGACGAAGCCGGCCGCTAACGTCATTTGCAACCGAACTCAGGCGGCCCGATGCACTGCCATACGCGTGACCACGTCGGTTATTGAGGAAAGCGACGATGAGTAGTTTCGTCGCCACGTTGCCGCCGAATACGACGCCATTGGAGCGCGCGCTTGCGAAAGCATGCGCAGCCTTGGCCGACGTGCCGGTCCCGATTCGTGATCTTTGGAGCTCTGATCGCTGTCCGGTCGCCCTCTTGCCGATTCTGGCGTGGTCGTTCTCTGTGGACCGCTGGGACGATGCTTGGAGCGAGTCGACGAAGCGCGCAACGATCAAGGCGTCGCGCTACATCCATCAGCACAAGGGAACGATTGCGGCCGTGCGCCGTGTCGTCGAGACACTCGGCTACGTCATCAAAATCACAGAGTGGTGGCAGGAAGTGCCGCGCGGACCGCGCGGGACGTTCGCTCTTGAGGTGGGCGTGCTGGATTCCGGCATCACGGAAGAGATGTTCGCCGAGATGGAACGTCTGATTGCGGACGCAAAGCCGTTGAGCCGCCATCTTATCGGGCTGGCAATTCATCTTGAAACGCGGGGGCAAATCTATGTCAGCGCGCAAGCCTACGACGGCGACGAGGTCACGGTTTATCCCTGGCTCGCAGAAACCATTTCGGCTGCCGGCTCGATTGCTCCAGCCGGCGCAGTCCACATTATTGACACTTTGACGGTATACGCATGAGCACATACTTTGCAATTCTGACCAAGATCGGCGAGGCAAAACTTGCGAACGCCATCAACCTGGGAACGACGCTCCAACTCAAACAAATGGGCGTTGGCGACGGTAACGGCGTCGTCCCCACTCCTGACCGTGAGCAAAAAGCGCTCGTCCATGAAGTCCGGCGCGCCGACATCAATCAGCTTGCCGGCGATCCCACAAACACAAGTCAGATTACCGTCGAGCAAGTCTTGCCTGAGAACGTCGGCGGCTTTTGGATTCGCGAAATCGGCGTGTATGACGCTGCCGGCGACCTATGCGCTGTCGCCAACTGCCCGCCAAGCTACAAGCCAAATTTGTCTGAAGGCAGCGGCCGTACGCAAGTGGTGCGCGTCGTCCTGATCGTCGCCAGTAGCACCGCGGGGCTCGAACTCAAGATCGACCCAAGCGTCGTCTTGGCGACCCGTGGCTATGTCGAAATCTATGCTGCACCGAAGAATCACACGCATGCTGTCAGCGAAATTCTGCCGGGCGGCCTGGTGCAGCAGGTATTGCGTAAAAAGAGCAACGCGGCCGGCGATGTGGAATGGGCGGACCCGACCCAAGGCGTACAGATCAACGTCAACACACGGGAAGAGCCCCAGATTCTGGCAGCCGGGCAAACCGTCGTTGACCTCCTGAAAGTCACTACGAACGGCATGGCACTGTTCGTGGGCGGCGCGCGCGCCGAAGTCGGACAAGACTACGACATCAACTCTCAGACCCGCCTTACCCTCAAGCGCAGCTACCCGAAGAACACGCGCATTCTCATTGCGCAAAACGAGGTGGCCGGTAGCGTCGTCAATCCTTTGGACGCGTCGAAGAATCTCGCGGACGTGCAAAACGCCGCAGCCGCACGTAAGAACATCAAGGCATCGGCTTCGCTGACCGGCACGCCGCAGAAATGGCCTACGCTGGATTGCCCTGATTTCGCAGTCGTGCGAGATGGCTCCGCATTGCCGCGCTTGGTCTACCCCGAACTGTTTGCGGTCCTCTGCCCATTCCGCGTGGGAACAATTGCGCAGAACGCGGCCGGCGCTGTTGTCACTGGCTTGTCGCGTACGAAAGATATGTGGGTAGGCATGCCGGTCGAGCATGCGGCTCTGCCGGCCGGGGCTACCGTCAAGTCCATTGACAGCGCTGCTCAAGTCACCCTATCCGTCAATTCGACTTCAGCGGTCGCCTCGGCGTCTATTCAGCTGTTCTTTCATGGCTACGGCAACGGCGGTAACGCTGCGACGTTCGGCGTCATGGATGATCGAGGGTTGTTCGACCGCGCCCTTGATAGCGGCGAGCGCGGCTATGAAAAATCGACAATCACGGGTACGACGAACGCAACAACGGCAGTTACCGGCATCGCCAGCACACGCGGCGCGTACATCGGGCAGCCCGTTTCCGGCCCTGGCTTGCAGGCCGGCACAACTGTTGCCGGCATCACGGCGGCCGGCGTCACATTAAGCCTCGCGGCGACAACGGCAGTTGCCAACAATCAGCTGATTTTCTCCGGCGGCCAGGTTGGCACAGAAAGATTCGATACGTTCCAGGGCCATTGGCACGTGAGCTATATCGAATCCCAGCACGGCTACTCCCCCGGCGGAACGATCAACGATTACTTGGCTGGCTATCCGCAAAACGCGGCTATCGGCTCGATTCGAGATGCAATCGCCGATGCCACAAACGGCACTCCGCGTACAGGACCGGAAACCCGCCCGCGCTTCCGTAACTGGTTGCCAATCATCATCATCTAAGGGAAGTCATGAAAGTCTTCAATTACAGCAACGAGACCGGCGAATTCACCGGTGCAGACGAGGCGCGTGAGAGCCCCCGCGAACCAGGGCAGCCGCTCATACCAGCATATGCAACGCCGGACCAAGTGCCTGCGGTGCAAGTCGGCAACGTCGCCGTCTTCCTGAATGATGAAGGTCAGGTCGTCAGTGACTACCGCGCGGGTGCATGGCGTGAGATCGCAGACAACCGGGGGATGTATTTCCGCACGGCCGACGCGCAGCCGGAAACGCTGACTGACATCGGAGTGCTGCCGGCGGATCGCGGTTTGACTGCACTCGTGCCCCCGGCAAACGCCAAATGGACCGGTAAGAAATGGTCCGTCGACAAGGACAAGGTCAAGGCATTGCAAAACGCTCAGATCCTGGCGCAAATCGCAAAGATTGAAGCCGAAGAGCAACCAGCAGCGCAACGCAAGTTCGCGCTCGATAACGACAACTCGCTCATGCGCGCCGTGCAAGAAAAAATCGACGCGCTGACTGCGCAGTTACAGAGCTAAGAGGCAGATATGACGTTACTTGCAGATTTTGTTGCGAATGGGCCGTTGTTGGTCGATACCGTGCCGACAGAGAAGGCTCAGGAAATTATCTACGTGCGCGGCATGGGATTGCTGGAATGGACGACGGTTGCGGGCGTTGGCGCATTCACCGGCTACCGCTCCCCAGACGTGGGCCGCCTGGTGTTCGGCACAACCACCACGCCGCGCGTGTGCGAGCTCGACATCATTGGCGGACTCGCCCCGAAAGCAGCCTATGCGTCTTTGTGGGCCTGGGCGCAACAGCAAGGGCATGTCGTCACGGTCGCCGCATGGACGACAAAGGTTTTTAAGTTTGCAGATGTCGACGACAACTATTTTAGGTTGCCCGACTTGCGAGACATGTCTCCTCGCTTTACTGGGACAAACGCAGATACCTCCGCCGCTCGTTTGATCGGCAGCTACCAGGCAGACGCGTTCAAGGCACACACACACGGCTTGCCCTACGGCGAGACAAACGGTTCTGTAAATGCCTCCTTGGGCCTAACTAACACTCCACTTGCCACTGGCAATACAAATCCGACTGGAGCAACAGAAACGCGCCCTGCAAACACCGCCTTCGCACCACGCATACGTATTTGAGGAAATCATGCAGACCATCACTGTTTACCAGACCGACGACAACGACATCTTTCTATATCCCGTCGAGGCGAACCCGCTGCCGTTCGCGCCGGAACAGCACAACGTGCCGTTTCGCGCTGTAACTGCGCCGCCTCCTGCCGTTCCTGTCGGCCAGCGCGCGCGCTGGCAATCCGAATTCCCCGCTGCGTCGGCCGGATTCAACATCGGCCAATGGCTGATTGAAGACGTGCCGCCAGAGCCTGAGCAGCCGGAAGACGGCGCAACGATCAACCCGCAATAACTCAAATAGGAGTCCTGAACATGCCTACCGATTACCACCACGGCGTACGCGTCCTCGAAGTCAACGAAGGCACGCGCCCTATCCGTACTATCTCAACTGCTGTCATCGGCCTGGTTGCGACTGCCGAAGACGCGGACCCGGCCGCCTTCCCGCTCAATACGCCAGTTCTCATCACGAACGTGATTGCCGCGCAAGCAAAATCCGGCAAAAAGGGAACGTTGCGCCGCGTGCTCGAAGTGTTCGCCGGACAAACTAAACCGCTGACGGTGGTTGTGCGCGTGGCAGAGGGTGCAACCGAGGCAGAGACAACCTCGAACGTCATCGGCGGCGTATCTGAAGACGGCAAGTATCTGGGCGCAAAAGCCTTGCTTGCAGCACAGAGCAAACTCGGCGTGAAACCGCGCATCCTGGGCGCACCTGGCCTCGACACGCAGGCGGTGACCAATGCCCTTGCCAGCATCGCTCAGTCGCTGCGTGCCTTCGTCTATGCGTCTTGCTACAACTGCGCGACTGCTGTTGACGCGACCACGTATCGCGGCCAGTTCGGGCAGCGCGAAATTATGGCCATCTGGCCGGATTTCATTTCCTGGGACACGGCTACGAATGCTGACGCCATCATGTCGGCCGTGGCGTACGCAATGGCGCTGCGCGCAAAGACCGACGAGGAAATCGGTTGGCACAAGACTATCTCGAACTTGGTCGTCAACGGTCCGACAGGCATCTCAAAAGACGTTTTTTGGGACTTGCAAGACCCGACGTCCGATGCCGGCGTCCTCAACGCGAAGGAAGTCACTACGCTCATCAACTTCAGCGGCTATCGCTTTTGGGGCTCTCGTACCTGCGAAGTGCCAGGTGGCTTTTTCCCGTTCGAGAACTACACGCGCACGGCGCAAGTGGTGGCAGACACGATTGCCGAGGCGCATATGGACTACATCGACAAGCCGCTGCATCCATCGCTCGTGACCGACATGCTCGAAAGCATCAATGCCAAATTCCGCGAATGGAAGGCGGCCGGTTACATCATCGGCGCGGAAGCCTGGTATGACGAGCAGTTCAACGACAAGGACACGTTGAAGGCCGGCAAGCTGACTATCAGCTACCGCTATACGCCTGTGCCGCCGCTGGAAAATCTGATGTTCCGCCAGGAAATCACCGATAGCTATCTGGCTGATTTCGCGAGCCGCATCACTGCCTAAGTCGCCACACAACAGGGCCGGCGACCATCGCCGGCCGCAACTAAACACCGCATGCAACAGGAGGATATGCAATGGGCTTTCCAAGCAAACTGAAATTGTTCAACGTCTTTTCGGACGGTATTACTTACATCGGCCTGGTCCCTGAACTGACCTTGCCGAAGCTGTCGCGCAAGATGGAGGAATACCGCGCCGGTAGCATGACCGGTCCGGTATCGGTCGACATGGGCAATGAAGCCATGCAGCTCGAATACACTGCCGGCGGCCTGCTGCTCGACGCCCTGAAAAAATACGCGGCTGGCAAGCACAACGCCGTGCAACTGCGCTTTGCGGGCGGGTTCAAGAACGACGACACCGGAGCCGTCGACGCCGTCGAGGTGGTCGTGCGCGGACGTTACAAAGAAATCGACATGGGCAACGCGAAAGCCGGCGACGACACGTCGCACAAATACACGATGCCCATCAGCTACTACAAGCTGACCATCAATAACGAGGTCATCTACGAATTCGACTTCGTTGCCGGCGTTGAGATGGTCGGCGGTGTCAGCCAAAACTCGGATTTGCTGAAGGCAATCGGCCTGTAATTCGCAATCCAAATCCCGTAGCAATCACACACTTTCATAGATAAGGAATCCGTCATGACCAAAGAAGCCGCGCAACAAGCCCCGCAAATCGAAACCGTGACCGTCACACTCGACGAACCAATCATGCACGGCAACACCAAGATCGCCGCCCTGACCATTCGCCGCCCGAAAGCCGGCGCGCTGCGTGGCGTGAGCATGGTTGACCTGTTGAACGTGAACGTGTCGGCGCTGCAACTGGTGCTGCCGCGCATCACAGAGCCGACGCTGACGCGCGACGACGTCATCAACATGGACCCGGCCGACCTGATGGAAATCGGCATGGAGGTCGCAGCTTTTTTGGCGCGAAAAGAAACTCGGACCTCGATGAATCGCTAGACGATGACGGCCCGGCTCTCATGCTTCCGTTGGAAGTTGAAGAGCCGATGGCCGACATCGCCGCCGTCTTTCATTGGGGGCCGGCGGCGTTGGACGAACTGGAATTGTCAGACCTCATGAAATGGCGCGAACGCGCCAGGGCGCGCAGCGGAGCGGAATAGATGGCATCAAATGACTTGAAAATGCGCGTTGTCTTCGACATGGTCGAACGCCTCACTGCGCCCATGAAACGCATTGTCAGCGGCTCCAATGAAGCTGCCAAGGCCGTCAAGGCGACAACCGACCGCCTGCGCGAACTGAACAAACAGCAAAGCGACCTGAACGGCTTGCGCGAACTGCATCAAGGCATGCGCAAAACGAGCTCAGAGCTCGCGACCGCGCAGCAGCGTGTATCCGAACTGGCTGCCAAGATGAAGGCCGCAGAGAGCCCTACACGCGCGATGACGCGCGAATTTAATGCCGCCGTGCGAAGCGTGAGGAATTTGCAGGATGCCAGCGAGCGCCAGGGCGCGCAGTATCGACAGCTACGCGAGCGGTTGAGCGACGCCGGCATCGGTGCGCGCCAACTTGCCAATGCACAGACGTGGCTCAAGAACAGCATCGCCGCCACAAACTCGGAACTTGTCTCGCAACAAAAAAATCTCGCTGCCAATGCAAAGCATCAGCACAACATCGCAGCCGCGCAACAGCGTGCGGACAAGCTGCGCGGCGTCGCCGGTAACGCGGCGGCTGCCGGCGTCGGGGCTACGGTTGCGGGCGCGGCAATTGGTGCGCCAATCGTCAAAGGGTTGACCGAGGCAAAGCACTATCAAACAGAGTCCGGGCGCGTACAGGCACTCGGCATGGATGCGAAAACGAACGCCGAGGCGATGGCGTTCGCAAAGGGCATGAAGACGTACGGCACGAGCCAGCTCGACAACCTGCAACTGCTGCGAGACGGCATTACAGCGTTTGGCGATACGCACCATGCGGAGATGGTCGCCCCTACCCTCGCAAAAATGAAGTTCGGCAATCACGCATTTTTCGGCGAAGAGAAAGGCGCTGATAACGAGCGCAAGTTCATGGATATGCTCAAGGTCATCGAAATGCGCGGCGGTCTCAACAGCAAAGAATCGTTCGAGAATCAAGCGAACATGGTTCAGCGCGTCATCACGGCGACCGGCGGCCGCGTTGGTCCGAGTGAATGGTTGAACATGATCAAGACCGGCGGCATTGCCGCCAAGGGCATCAAGGACGATTCGTTCTACTACCAGATGGAGCCGCTCGTGCAGGAAATGTCCGGCAATCGTGTCGGTACGGCCATGATGAGCGCATACCAGAATCTTTATCAGGGCCGCACGACGAAGCGCTCTATCTCTCTGATGTCTGACCTTGGGCTGATCGGCGACGAAAGCAAAGTAAAGCACGACAAGGCCGGTCAAATCTCATTCTTGAACCCCGGAGCGATCAAAGGCGCAGACCTGTTCCGCGACAGCCAATTCCAGTGGATGGAAAAGGTGCTGTTGCCGCAACTGGCAAAGAAGGGCATCACGGATGACAAGGGAATCCTCGACGCCATCGGCGGCATTTTCTCGAATCGAACGGCCTCGAACCTGTTTTCGACGATGTACTTGCAGCGCAGTCAGATTCATAAGAATGAAAAGCTCAACCGCGGGGCGGCGGATATCGACAAGCTGGATAAGCTCGGCCGGGATACCGCTGGCGGCAAAGAGCTCGATTCGGAAGCGAAACTCGCCGACCTCAAATTGCAGATGGGGCAAAAAATTCTGCCGCTGTATTCCAGCGCCTTGGAAATGGCTGCCGGCGCGATGCAGTCGCTCACCGGATTCATGGAACGCAACCCGGCGCTTACCAAGGCCATGATTGTCGGCTTCGGCGCACTGGCGGCCCTGCTGGTCGTCGTCGGGCCGTTGATGCTTGGCCTGGCCTCGATCATCGGCCCGTACGCGATGTTGCACGTCATGTTTGCCCGCCTCGGCATCCAGGGTGGAGTATTGATGCCAATCTTGCGCGGCGTCGGCATGGCGTTCATGTGGCTGGGGCGCGTGTTTCTGATGAATCCTATCGGCCTGGCCGTGACGGCAATTGCTGGTGCTGCTTACCTGCTGTATCGGAATTGGGAACCGGTTGTCGGCTTTTTTACTGGCATTTGGACTCAAATCAGAACCGCCTTCACGGGCGGCTTGGGTGGCGTCGCCGCGCTCATCGTCAATTGGTCGCCGCTGGGATTCTTCTACCAGGCGTTTGCCGGCGTGATGAGTTGGTTCGGCGTGGACCTGCCCGCGAAGTTCAGTGACTTCGGAGTAATGATTTTGCGCGGCTTAGTCAGCGGTATCACGAGCGCGATGGGATCGGTCAAGGATGCCGTCGTCGGCGCGGGAACGTCTGTCATCGCCTGGTTTAAGGAAAAGCTCGACATCCATAGCCCAAGCCGTGTCTTTGCCGAGCTCGGCGACTACACGATGCAAGGCCTGGCCGTCGGCATGGGGCGAACCGAAAATGAGCCGCTTGCTGCCGTTTCCAGCATGGCGCGCAAGTTGACGAATTTGGGTGCGGGTATCGCCATCGGCGCGGCCAGCATGCCCGCAATGTCCTTCGATGCACGTCCTGCGCTGTCGCCGGCCGCTGCCGGCGGCATGGTTGTCCAGGGCGACACAATTTCAATCGTTGTCCAGGCCGCGCCCGGCATGGACGAACAAGCCATAGCGCGCGCCATCTCCGCCGAGCTCGACCGCCGGGAACGCGAAAAGGCATCGCGCATGCGCGCGATGCTGCACGACAGTTATTGAGGAACCTGCGAAATGATGATGATTTTGGGGATGTTTGTTTTCAGCATGCCGACGCTCGCCTATCAAGAGTTCCAGCGGCAAATGGAATGGAAGTTCGCGAGTAATTCACGCGTGGGGCGGCGCGACTCAGAGCAGTTCCTCGGACCTGGCGACGACACGATAACGCTGTCCGGCTGGATCGCGCCGGAGTTGTCCGGCAGCCTGTACTCTTTCGACGCGCTGCGTCTTATGGCGGACACCGGGAAAAGCTGGATTCTGATTCAGGGAACCGGCCGCATTTACGGCTCGTACACCATCCGGTCGCTTTCGGAAACTAGAACCGTACTTGACGGCTTCGGTGACACCAAGCGCGTCGAGTTCTCTATCACGCTCAAACGTTCCGATGAAAGCGTTCTTGCTTTGCTGGGCCTGGGCGACATCTCGGACCTGAAGAACATGTTGTCCATCGACAGCTTGACAAATAGCATTACCGAAGGCGCTAAGAGCGCCATCGGTAGCGCCGTCGGCGGCATCACTGACAAGGTCGGCGGCGTAGTCGACGCGATCAAGTCCAAGTTTGGTGGCGGTGCTGCATGACCGCCCTGACGCCAGCGTTCAAAATCACGGTCGAGGATAAGGAGCTCCCTACCATCGTCACGAACCGGCTCATCAGCGTGCGCTTGTTCGAGACACGCGGCGATGAGGCGGACCAACTCGACATTACTCTCGACGACAGCGACGGCAAGCTCAAGATGCCGCCGAAGGGCGCAAAGATCGGCTTTGCGCTCGGATGGAAGGGAAAGCCGCTCGTCGACAAAGGCTTGTTCACTGTCGCCGGCATCAGCCATACCGGCGCGCCCGATCAGCTTGTCATTCGCGCCAAGTCTGCGAATCTCGTCGATACGTTCAAGCAGTTGAAAGACCGCAGCTATCATGAAACTACGCTGGGGGCGGTCATTGCCCAAGTCGCGGCAGAAAACGACTACCTCGCTGGTATCGCTGCGCATCTACAGGGCATCCCCATCCCGCATCTAGATCAGACTCACGAGAGTGACGCCGCCTTGCTGCGCCGCCTGGGCAAGAAATACGATGCAGTCGCCACGGTGAAGAATGGCATGCTGATGTTCATCTCCATCAATGAGAGTCGTAGCGCCAGCGGCAAGCCGTTGCCCCTCGTGAAGGTGATTCGCAAGCTTGGCGACCACCACAGCTATGAGCAGTCCGACAGCGACGCATACAGCGGTGTCCGTGCCTTCTGGTATGACGACAACCACGGACTGCGGCGGAGTGTCGTTGCAGGCCAGGCCGGCAACAGCAAGCGACTGCGCACCACGTATGCTACCGAAGCCGATGCGCGCGCGGCGGCTGCCGGCGACTGGCAGCGGCTGCTGCGAGGGGTTGCAACGTTCGAGCTCACGCTCGCCGAGGGCGACGTGACGATTGCGCCGCAGTCGCCGGTTTCGGTCAGTGGATTCAAGCCAGAAATCGACGCAACAGAATGGCTGTCGAAGAATGTTGAGCACAACATCAACAACAGTGGATTCACGACGCGCATCGCGTTCGAGACAAAGACTGAAGAGCCGGACACCGAGCGCGAATTGCAGCATGATCCTGACGAGGGGATTACCGGCGTTGTCGCAAACTGGAAAGACAAAGTAAGCAAGAAATCAGGTAAGCAGACAGCCGGTGCAATGAGCAATCCTAAGACGCTGCAGCACGTCTACGCGAGCAAGGCGAGCGCCAAGCGGGCGGCAAAACTCGAATGGGAAAAAATAAAGGAAATTCGGGAAATTATTGCGGAGAATGCGGAGTGAATTCCTAATTCGAAACGTATTCAAGGTGCGTGTGATGGTGGCGACTCTAGCCCCGAAATGCGATTTGTCAGTAGATGGGCGTGCGACAGTAAGGAATTGCACGCCATGTTGAGCGGCGAATGCTCGATGCGGAAACCAACTCCGAGTTTCGTATAACGATTGAACATGAATATGCGATGTCCTGCTTCGCTTTCGGTAAGATAAATTGAGGTAGTTTGCGATTCTTTCTTCACCTCGTCTGTGCTCAGAGTAAGTCCGCTCTTCTTGTAGATTTTGTTGAAAAAATCTTCCTTGTCAGCGACATAGCCGCCGGCATGCACAATCTGATGCCTGAGCTGCTCGATGAAGTTTGTTTTGAAGCGGAGAGAAATGTCGAACGCGTTCTTTGTTTCAAGGTTTGCGAATTCTGGATATAGAGCGCGCATGCGCTTCAATATTTCATCAGCCTTGTTCTTCAGTGTTGCACGGACTCGTGCGAGAAACCATTCGTAAGGCTTCCCGTCAATTTCAGAAAGTTGAACATCTCCGTAGTCTGAGCACTTCCATTTTTTGGCATCTGTGAAACCAACAAAGGCATAAGCCCGGTAGAGGAACTGCTCGTACAATTCGTATGCGTCGACCAAAAGCCATTGACATTGCTTGTTCAGGTTCTCTTTGTAGACATTCTCAATCTCGCCCGCTGAAAAATTTTTGCCCTGCGAAGGAATCAATTCTCCAGATTCCACACTCTTGAAAGCGCTTCGACGAAAATATACTGGCGTGTCATCCTCGGCGTCGCTGTCTTCACTCTTCGTAGATTCTGCGTGAGTTCGCAGAGCGGCTACCGATGTCTCGTAGGCGGTAGCTCCAAGATGCTCAACTCGTGCTATCTCGTCAAAGAAGTCCTCGAAGATATTTTCAATAGTTGTCATTTTCCGACCGGTTCCTTGCCCCTTGTTACCTTCGGAAATATTATCTTTCCGTTAGGCGCAAAATATGGATAAAGCGCATCGAAATACGCGTCGAGGAATGCGTTTATTGCAATGCGATTTTCTTTTATCGTTTTTCGCCATTTGAATTGCACCATGCCATACTCGAAACGGACTTCATCTGCATAGTCAGAGTTAAATTTCCCTAGCAAGGCGACCAATTCAAGCCGGTCAATGTGCGCGTCACTCATTCGTTTTTGGTGGACATGTCGACCTCGTGTTGATGTAATGCCGCCAAACGAGGCATGAATGGAGTCTTCTATCTCCCGAACTGTCGGTACGCCAATGGTGGAACGGAGTGAAGGTTTGTATGCGCGAATAACTCTCTGACAGTACGTTCTAAGTCGTTGCTCCAGAATGTATATTTCTTGTAGATAAGCGCCGATAAGGAATTTCAAATATGCCTCTTGCGCAATTATTTTTCGGCGCGGTGGCGGAGCTGCTATCAAGGCTGCAACAAGATCAATTGTTTCGACGGCTTCGGCAATTTCCATATAGCCGCTCAAGAGAGCGTCAAAAATTCCGTCCGTTGGTCGATCAAGACCGATTTCAGGAAATTTCTTGCGCGCTTGGTAGGCTGGTTCAATGTAGGTTCGTGCGAACGGCTGAAAATCGTTTAGAAATCTTAAGTATCCACCGAGGGGATTTTCCGTCTTTTTATCAATGGTCATTCCCTCACCTCCATACCGTTATTTCGTTCGATGCGCTGTCATCCATTTGACCTGCATTGCCGGATCGTCCGCGCCACATTCCTGCAAGCTGCCCGTCACGTTGCGGACTGTGCTGCCCGCCGAATAAGCTTTGCCGTCGAAGTAGCATTTGTTCTCGGTCAGGTGCGAAGCGCCATCGGATGAGTCGGGCATCTTGTATAGCAGCCATCCGCTAGAGCAAGCAAGAATTACGATCAGCACCCATTGAGCAAAATTGGTTTTCTGCTGACGCGCAAAATTTAAATCTTTCTCTTCGCAGCGCGCGCAATGCTCTGCATTCTGTCCGCTCGAAACGACAGCCGGCGCTTGCGGCGGTAGGGGTTTCGGCTGTGTGGCGTCTTTCGCGTCGATGATCCATTTGTCGATTAGCGCAACAGCTTCCTTGTACCTGTCGCGAGGCAGTTCGCGAATTTTCTCTATGCCAAATTCGGTAAAGATAACTCGGTAAATATCGAGTGTGTGATCGCCCGTCATCGCGGCCAAGTCTTTGACCAACTGCGAAATGCGCGACCGCTGAAAGTCGATAATCGTCGGAACTGGTGGCGGCTCTTCCTTCCCCATATTCAACGTCACAACGTTATTGAGCCTTGGCGCTTCTTTCACGTCGCCCATTACTGCTTGGCCGACGTCCCCCGTGAATTCAACTTTCTCTGACATGCCCTGCCTAACAAACATTTATTGACGTGACGCTTACTTGCTCGATTTCTTATATGCACCTTCAGCGACGAAGAACCCTTGTGCTGCACCTTTGACGGACAGCGGTACTGCTTCGACGACTGGTGAGTTTTCGTTCGTTAGAACTTTGAGTTTTTCCCCTGGGCCGGTAAGTACGCACCGCTTCGTATCGAAAAATCCTTGCAAACGTGTCTGCTCGCCAGCGGCTGCCATCTTGAAAGCAGCAAGCAGATCGTCGGGAGTGATGCAGGCCACGGTTGGGCTCACTGGCTCGATGATGTCTTCGGCTTTGAATTTTGGTGGCGCGGCAACTGCTGTCGCGCATGACAGCGCAATAACGCATGCCAGATATTTATATTTCATACTTTCCCCGGTCATGGATTGGCGCTCCGCGCGCCATCCATTGTTGCAATGTGTGCGCCAGCAATGGGCGCTCAGAAGTTGCGTATCGTGATTACGATACGCAACAAGTCGTCATTTTTTTTTGCGGCCCACGTTGATCGTCTGTGGCGCAACGATATCGCCGGCTACCTGCTGGCCGATGTCGCCGTGAATATTGATGGTCTGCTTACGTTTCGCAGGCTTCGGCGATTCGGGTTCCGCGATGCCCTCGGCGACGCCTAAGAGGCGCGCTTTGCCTTTTATGTCGAGCGCGCGAAATGCAGAAATCAGCGTCGCCTCTTCTTCGGAAAGTGTCGCCGACGAAACAACGCCAGTAATGACGTATTGCACGTCGACGCCAACTTTGGACACTGCCAAAAGGTAATTTGCGTCGGGATGGCGTTCGTCCTGCTCATAGAAAAGTTGGGCGCGGCGTTGCACGCCGCCAATCGCTCCGAAGTCTTCTTGGTTGAAGCCTAGCCTTGTTCTCTCACCCTTAAGTCGTGTTCCAATTGTTTTCATAAAGACGCAATTTTTGTTGACATGAGTCTTTTTGGACTCTATATTGACGTCATTGCTAAGTGACGTACACAAATGATATCCCATGAGCACACTCGATACAGTCCCAAATACCGAGAATGATGGTCCATCACGGCCCACTACGATCCGACTCAATCCCGACGTGCTCGCCAAAGTCGAGCGCTTCGCCAAGGAAGACCGCCGCACCCGCGCGTCCTTCATGCTCGTCATGATGTTGGACGGCTTGGCGGCATACGAAAAAAAACACGAATCAATCACCGCTTGAACAGGGGAATACCGCCATGTATCCAGACCCGAAACGCGTTCGCCAACATCGCGTAATGCTGCGTCTTGACGACTACGAGCACGCCCTCGTCGAATCGCTCGCCCACTACCAGGGCGAAGCTGTCTCGACGATCCTGCGCCAGCTTGCCTTGCGTCAGGCCGCCGCAATCCTCGCGTCAGATACAGGCGCAAGCGTATCGCACGCCGTCGCCTGATCCAAGGCAGCAATAAGCAACTTTTGAGCAACCGAAAATGCATCTGGAAGAGTCCCAGCTTACCGACGACGAGCTCGCAGTGATTGAGGCGATTCGCGTTCGCGAAGGGCTTGCAACGGCCGACCAGGCGTTCGAGTGGCTTGCAAAAACCTCGCTGCGCGAAGGCGCAAAGAAAATCACCGGCCGAGGCCGGGCGCTGTATGCAATTGAGAGGAAGCCCATAGCATGAGAGTAATCAGCATCCCTTGCCCGCATTGCCAAAGCCGCGTTCGTGCGACCAAAAGCCGCACGATGTCGAGCATGTTCAAGGAAATCACGTACATGTGCCAAAACGACGAGTGCGGTCATGTCTTCGTCGCCGGCCTCGAAGTCCTGCGCACGGTGTCGCTCTCAGCAATCCCTGCCGGCGATGTCCGCATCCCTGTATCTCAGCACGCCCGCAATGCGGCGCGAAATCAACTCGCCTTAGACCTGGCGGCGGCATGACGACTGCCAAGCAACCCGCGCCGCCGTAAGCGGCAGCAAATCCCATTTTCATTAAGTCCGACGCACGCCGCGAGGTGTGCGCGGGATTCGCTCACCCTAACGAAAGCAATCATGTCCGACGCATTCCTATATTGGTCGCCTGTGATCCGTACGTATCTGGAGGAATTTCGAGAAGTCGAGGCCGACCTTGATCGTGCGATCAGCGTCGCCGTGCGCTACAGCCGCAACGACTTGTGCGCGCTCGCTGCTGCAAAGCGTGAGGTTGGCGCGCGTATCGCCGTCGGCATTGCCTACTTAGGCGGCATGGAAGGAGCATGGTAAATGCGTGCATTGCTCCGTGCTATTCGTGGTCGCCTGCCTGCGCTCGTGATCCTAGCTCTGTTGAGTGCTCCCGCCGTGTTACCGGCCCTCGGTCTGGTGAGGGGCTGACGATGCGTGCAGCCAAGATCAAAGACCACGCGTCTTTTCATCCTGCCGTCGATTTCCTTCGCGCTCGTGATGCTGAAGTTCCGACGCCGCCGGGCGATCCGGTCGCATTGGCGACGCTTGCGGAGATAAAAGACAAGCTGCGCATTCGCCCTCGACTAGACATGACGCCCATCGTTGCACAAGCCTGGGGCGTGACCCCGCGACAAGTTCGTCGCAATGTGCTCAACCTGGCCGGCCTCGATCCGAATCGCTGGGAATCCCCAATTCATTCATTCACCAACAGCGAGCGCATCGCCATGCGCGCCGCTGCAAGCCGTGCTGTGCGTGCATACGAAAGTGTCCTAAATGTCGTCTAAGAGAATCGAAGTCCCTGCACGCAAGCTGCACGAAACATTTGTAAAGTCCGACCGGTTCACGCCGGAGCTCGCCCATATCCCCGTCAAGTGGCGCAAACGTGTCGTAGACGCCGCACTTAATAAAATGGCCTGGTCGCACTGGTGGAAAATTTATGAATCAATCGCAGTGGACTACGTGCGCGATTTTGCAAAGCAGTACGTGCCGGCAGGCGTCAACCTCTCTCAAGACGACAGCGACATTGTGGCGACCGCCGAGAAAGCAGCCGGCAACGTCGTAAAAATGCTGTGGACTGCTCAATCAGAAAAGCATGCTCTCGACATCATTGATACCGAATGCGCTGATTACGGAATTGACGCGCCGGAATTCGACGATGACCCTACCGCAGTCATTGCCCGTGCGATTGATCCGCGATGGTGGCGGCGTCAGCTTCGTAAGTGCGTAAAGCGTGCTTTCGAGGCGGGCAATATCAAGCTCGGATACGTTCACTATCGCGCAGAGCCATACGCTAGTAATGACGCCGTCCTGTCACGCATTCAGCAGAACAAGCGCAATGCGGCAGCCCTCGAAGCCAGCTTCGTTAAAAATGAAAATGGGCAGCAATTTAGCGTGGCTGAATTGGCAGAGAAGACGACCGCAAACAAAGCTATTCGACGCAGTGAGCTCATGCTGCGCATCAACGGTTTCGAGCAGATAGCGCGCGAGAACAACGATCAAGGATTGTTCGTTACTTGGACCTGCCCGTCGCGCTTCCATGCGACACGTTACGACGGCAAGCCGAACAAAAACTATGACGGCTCAACGCCCCGCGAAGCAAATCAGTATTTGGGAAAGATGACGGCGCTTTGTCGCTCGGCGCTCGCGCGGCGCGGCATTGGCCTCTATGGCTTTCGCATCGCAGAGCCGCACCATGACGGCTGCCCGCACTGGCACATGCTGTTGTTCGTCCGCCCGACTGAGACGTATAAGACTGCGCACATAACAGACGTAGCTGCCCGTGCGGTGCGAATCATGAAGCGCTATGCGTGGCGCGTCGACCGCGGCGAGCCGGGCGCATTCAAGCGTCGTCTCGACATCAAGAAAATTGATTGGAGCAAGGGCAGCGCGGCCGGCTACATCGCTAAGTACGTTGCAAAGAACATCGACGGCGTTGCCGACCACAAGACAAAGGAGGGCCATGTCGTTGCGCCGGAGAACGTCGGAGACGTCGAGCTCGTGCCGTCTGCTCGTGTCGAGGCGTGGGCCGCAGCTTGGGGTATCCGCCAGTTTCAGCAGTGGGGCGGCGCGCCGGTCACTATCTGGCGCGAACTTCGCCGCATCAAAAAAGACATGGTTGCGGATGCGCCGCCAGCAATGTTGGATGCATGGAACGCAGTGCAAAAGATTGAGGGCGAAAAGCGTGCCTGCTGGGCAAGCTATCTGCGCGTGCAAGGTGGTGCGCTCGTCAATCGCAAAGACTTGGTAATCACGCTGGCGAAAGATGAAAAGACCGTCATCGGCCGTTACGGCGAAACCCAAAAGATAACCCCGTATGGCGTGCGTTGTACCGCCCTTGTCGGGGTGGTGTTCAAGTCCGTCCGACACACATGGACGCCCGTGCAGCCCGACGCCGGCCGCGCTTCGGGTGGTGTTGGGGCTGGGGTTGCAGTTGCCGTTGCCTTCCCTTGGACTCGTGTAAATAACTGTACGGACCGCGTCGACCGATCTTCGTCGATGCCTTCATCTTTCATGTCTGAACCGGCATCGCCGCCGGTTATTTTTTCGCATGATGAAGCGACCCAGCTTCGTCATGCCTGGCTTGCGCTCGGCGCTTGCCCCTGGCCGCGTCCTGTCGTCAACGATACCCCGCCACGGCCGGCATCGGACATTACTGCCGAGGAACAGAGGAGCGTTATGGATTCGTGGGACGCGGTCAAAGCATGCCCGTGGCCTCGTCTGATCCTCAAGCCGGACGCGGTGGGCCGATCCGGCACGCCGCGCCAGATAGCCGAATGGCAATCGCAACGTGCGAGCGCCGACAACACCATTCAACCAACAAAAGAGAGCGCCCCATGACCGCATTCAGCGTTGTCGTTCGCACTGAAAAATCGTCTTTCACATACACCGCCATTGCAGCCCATTGCTGCGATGTGATCGCCAGCGCCGTCGATCAGTTCGGTGTGTGTTCCGTCACGGCCGTACCGGAGAAAATCTAAATGAATCTGTTACAAGCAAACACCAGCACAACCGCTATCAAACGTGACTTCGTCGCTCTGCCACCGGCAATCGGTGATCGCATTACATTCATAACTTCCGACGACGGCGAACTCACCGGCTACATCGCCGCATTCCGCCCGCACCTGGGAAATGGCGAGCTCTTTGCCTGGGTTGAGCTCGATCATCAGTGGCCTGGCATGTTCCGCGGCGTGCCCCTCCGTGACATCGAAAGCGCCGACGGTTTCGGTCGTGGTCTTTACCTCCGTAGGTCGCTGGTGACGGGAAACCACAAAGGTGCCGGACAGCGCTACCTCTGCGATTTTTCTACTGTGGCGGCATCCTCTGCCGGTAGAGCATGCTTCGATATCTGACAATTCCCAAATTCTCCATCGAATCCGGCTACACCGAGGATGCGATCCGAACAAAGATTCGCGATGGCATCTGGCCGGAGGAAAAAGTGTGGATTAAAGCACCTGACAACCGAATATTGATTGATGTAAAGGGGTATGAAGAATGGGTAGAGACGGGAGAGGTATTAAAGCCGCCTCGGAAACGAGTATCGAAATCACGTTTATGTTCCGTGGCGTCCGCTGCCGTGAGCGGATTCCACTCAAGCCCACAGCCGCTAACCTGAAGCGGGCGGAAACGCATAGGTCGGCCATCGTCTATGCAATCAGTACAGGTACGTTTGATTATCGAACGACCTTCCCCGACTCGCCGCGCGCGATGCAATTTGCGGAGCGTCAGGGCGAGGTAGAGACACTTGCCGATTATCTGGACAAATGGCTTACTCGCCAGCAAAAGCACGTTAAAACCAGCACATACAACGGATATCGCAAGATTGTCCTTCACCAGTTGATTCCCTGGTTCGGCACGAAGAGACTTGTGGAAATTCGAAAGCGGACGATTCGCGAGCGCTTGGAAAAGCATGTCGCGTCAAATAAGACGCTCTCGAATATCCAAAGCGTGCTGCGAAAGGCATTGGATGATGCCGTCGATGATGAAATCGTCGAGACAAATCCCCTCGCAGGTTGGTGCTATAAGAATCGCGAAGCACCGAAAGCTGATGACGAAATTGACCCTTTTTCAATTGACGAACAGTCTCGCATCCTTGCGCAACTCACCGGGCAGGGGCGCAATGTTATTCAGTTCGCGCTTTGGACGGGCCTTCGAACTTCGGAATTTGTGGCGCTTAACTGGACGGATGTCGACTTGATTCGAGGTGTGATCAAGGTCAGCAAGGCGCTCACACAACATTCGGATGAACCAGAGAGCCCGAAGACAAGTGCAGGAGCCCGTGAGGTAAAACTGTTGCCGGCCGCCTTGCTGGCACTTGAGAATCAAAAGGCTTACACCTGGCTCAAGGGCGAGGAGATTTTCCAGAACCCGAACACAAGTCAGAGGTGGACCGGAGACCAGCCGATCAGAAAAACACTATGGGCATACGCATTGAAACGTGCCGGCGTTAGATATCGCAAACCATATCAGACGCGTCACACCTATGCCTCGATGATGCTCACGGCCGGTGAACATCCAATGTGGGTTGCAAAACAAATGGGGCATGCTGATTGGACGATGATTGCGCGCGTGTATGGCCGATGGATGCCTGACGCTGACCCGACGGCGGGAAATAAGGCAGCCCTCAAATTTGGAAATGGCGCTGAACCTGCCGTCGAGTCTGCGTAATGAGCCCTAATATTGCCCTGGCAACTTCCAACGACCATCCTTATCGTATAGGGGGCAAGTTGCCTGTCCAAAGCATTGCCAAAGGGTATCGAGTATCGGCTTTGCGATAACATCGACGTCTTGCGACAGTTGCACAATGGATTCGGCCACGATTTCTGGCAACTCCAAATCATCCCGATCCGTCGCGGGCATATGGTGGTTACTGATCCCAAGACTGTAGTTTTGGACGGAAAGCCAAGTGACGGCAATCGCGACCGGTCCCGAAATTCCGAGAGAAATTAAAGTTGTCAGTTGAACATCCAGCGCGCTACGCAATTCGCTGGCGATAAAGTCCGCTGGAATTATCTTGCGGTCGTCCATTGTCAGGCCAATAAAGCCTGCGGTTTCTAAGGCTCCATTTCTAAATAGTTGGACATATTTATTGTCCTCTTTCTCACTAAAATATGACGCGGCTACTAGACCATCTAGATTGAAATAGGTCCCGTAGGACGAGAGTCGGCCAAATAGAAGCTTACCGCCCTGATTTTCCAGCATCGTTACGTCGACAGCGATGTCGCCGGCAAATGATGCCAAGGGTTGAACGTGGATGACATAACGCGATTCACGCAGCAGTGGGCGCGGTGTCCGCCCTCCTTTTATGAGGGCTAGACGCGTTGCACGCCATTGGCGCATTCGATCTTCCGCATGCGATCTAAGGGTGAACGCGTCCCTAAGCTGAGAGTAGGAGAACTGCGCAATATGGCTTGCAGAGCGCAAATAAAACGTGTTGTTAGAACTTACGCGATGCGGCCCAACGAAACTGCGGGCAACGACAACTGCTAGCACGAACCCTCCGTTGGGAACCTCAAGCACGTGAAAATCAAGTCGAGGGATGCGCGGTTCGATTCCGCTTTGTGCCATCTGCCCAAGTCGGCGCTTCACCGCGTCGGCTATCTCGCCCACAATTGGAAGAACATTAGACGCCTGCCCGGCCTGCTCGCTGACTCCATAAACAATAGTGCCGCCCTCAGAATTTGCCATTGCAGAAACATCTTTTAAAAACTCCTGCTTTGACTCTGGATTTCCAGGCGGCAATATCGCCTTAAACTCTAAAGTCTGACTTTCCGATGCGCCGGCCTGCACCCAGCCTTCCACAAGCTCGTATGTTATGGTCATAGCTATTGTTCCCGGTAAACGAATGATCGACTGCGCCACCAGACATCCGGCGCAGTGCAAGAAAGCCTATCTTATGCCAACCTTCGACCGGAAACACTTGCTACACGGGACTTTATCGCGGGTTCGATTCCCGCCGGCTCCACCACCAATACAAAAGGTCACCCCCCAGGGTGGCCTTTTTTATTGGTATTGATTCAGAGAGAACCGAATCCGCGTCCGGAACGGATGCGGGGCGAGCCGCTTGAGCTTGCAAGCCCAAGCGCGGGAGATTCCTTCCGATATCAATACCAATGGCTACCCTCACCCCCGCACCGTCAACCGATAAGCCGTAGTCTGCCGATAAACCTGCCCCGGCCGCAAGATAACCGCTTCCCGCTCCGGCCCATTGACCTGATCCGGATACGCCTGCGCTTCCAGACAAAACCCGTCATGCACCGCATAAGCTTCGGTCGCCCGCCCCTGAACGCCGTCCAGGAAATTGCCGCTATAGAACTGCAAGCCGTTTTCCGTGGTCGACACCGTCAACTGCCTTCCTGACCCCGGGTCGTACACCGTGGCGACCTCCCGCAATGCCTGCAAGTTGCGCCCGCTCTGGTCAGGCGCTGCCTGCCTCTGGCGCAGGCAGTAACAATGATCAAAGCCGCCAGCCAGCCTGAGTTGATCGTCCGGCCATGCGAGGCGCGGACCGATCGGCGCCGGCTGGCGAAAATCAAACGCGCTGCCGGCGACTTGCGCCACTTTCGCGGGGATCAATTGCGGATCGACTTGCAGGTATTGGTCGGCATCAATCGAGAGGATGTGATCGCAAATATCGCCGGCGCCGCCATTCAGATTGAAATAACCATGCGAGGTTAAATTGAGCGGCGTCGGCGCATCCGTGGTCGCCGTATAGTCGATGCTCAGCCGGCCGTCATCATCCAGACGGTACAGCACCGAGGCCAGCACGTTGCCGGGAAACCCCGCCGCGCCATCGGGCGATGCCAATGTCAGCCGCAATCCTTCCGGATCGGTCTGCACCGTCCACGGCATCAGATGAAAACCGCCCTCGCCGCCATGCAGATGATGGGGCCCTTCATTGCAGTCGATCTGGTAGTCAATCCCATCCAGCGTAAATCGTCCGTTGGCGATGCGATTTCCCCAACGACCGATGATGCCGCCGAAAAAAGGCGCATTGGTGAGATATCCATCGTGGTCGGCATAGCCCAGCAAAATATCGGCTTCGCGGCCATAGCGGTCAGGCGCCCACCAAGAGATCAAGGTGGCGCCGCGGTCGCTGATGGTGACGCGCATGTCGTTCGCATTGCGCAAGGTGTAGAGCGTGATGCCATGTTCAGCAGGCGTGCTGGAGATCGTGAAGTGTGTCATCTGGGAAAATAGGCAAGCCATTAGTTGCCGTTGGTAGGTTCTGTCAATTGCAAGGCAGGCGTCGGCGACGACGCGAGTGCGGCTTTCTTTTTCGGGATCTGGATAGCCGGCTGCGCCGTGGCACTGGCGAGCTGCTGCTCCTCATATTCGCGCGGGGTGCAGCCGAGTTCGCGTTTGAAGACGGCATGCATGTACTGCACCGACGTGAAACCGCAACTGACGGCGATGTCGGCAATGTTGCTGTTGGCATGCTGCAGCATGCGCTTGGCGGCATCGAGCTTGAAGCGCAGGATTTCGTCATGCACGCTGCGCCCCAGCTCACGGCGAAAATACCAGTCCAGCGATGACCGCGACACGCCGACGTAATCCGCGACCTGTTCAGTTTTGATGCCCTGGCAGGCATATTGACGAATGAAATGCATGGCCTGCATCACGTGCGGATGGTTGCGCGCTTCATGACGACTCGACGCCAGCACATTGATACCGGCCGGCGGCACCAGAATCCGCGTATCGGAAAAACGCGCGCCATGTAGCATTTGATGCAATAAATGGGCAGCGGTGCGCCCCATTTCCACCGTACCTTGTATGACGGAGCTGAGCGGCACCCGCGTCAGGATGCGCGCCAGCGGATCGTTGTCGATGCCAATCAAGGCGACCTGTTCGGGCACCGCGATCCCGGCGCACAAGCACGCCTGCAGCAATTGCCGCGCGCGCGCATCGGTGACGGCGATGATGCCGATCGGCTTGGGCAGGCTGCGCACCCAGGCAATCTGCTGCTCCACGGTGGTATCCCAGGACGGCGCGTTGGTGCCGACGCCGCGATAAACATGCCCCTGCAAGCCGTCTCGCTGCATCAGTGTCTCGAATGCCTTTTCGCGTTCCTGGGCCCAGCGATTGACATCCGCTTTGGGTAAGCTGAAACAGGCGAAATTCTGCAGTCCGGCTTCGATCAGGTGATCGTAGGCCAGTTTGACCAATTTGAAATTGTCGGTCGCAACGTAGGGAATGTCCTTGGGGTAGTCTTCTTCATCCGCATAGGATCCGCCCACGGCGACCACCGGCAAATGCACCCGCGACAGCGCTTCACAAGTGGCCGGATCGTCGAAGTCGGCGATGATGCCGTGTCCCTGCCAGCGCTCGATGCCTTGCAGGCGGCAGCGAAAATCCTCCTCCAGATAGAGATCCCATGACGCGCGCGTGCTGGTCAGATATTCGCCGATACCGGCGATGATGTCGCGGTCAAATATCTTGTTGCCGTTGAATAGCAGCGCAATCCTGTGCACGGCCGGTACTTTTGTCACCTTGTCTCCTCACGATCTTCAGCAAGCGCGGCCTTGTTCATCCCAAGTGGCCGCCCGCAGTTTTCTCCTTACATCGGCGTTTTTTCAATAGCGCCTCGCTATCTGGCGCTTTTTCAATTGTTGTTTTTCTCTACGCGATCGATTGTACCGAGGCGTCAGCGCGACGTCAGGCCAAAACGCACTTTGTGCAACTGCAATAGAAAGAATCGCTATCGCGCTTGGTGGATTTCATAATTGTAGATGCCGGTCACTGGTTTTAGTATGGCCCCACATCAAGGCCTCCGTGAGGCAACGATGGGTAACAACGGATGAGCAGAGCGCTTTGCTGCTCTATGTTTCCGGCTTGAAACGGCATGCAGTTTCAACCTGCGGACATGGTGGCGACGAGCGAAAAAAGACGTGAAAAGAAAACGTCTCTTACAAGACTCTTGCCGGCCGTAGTCGGACATCCCCCTTAAAAATCATAATGAATAACTGGAGACTAGGCAATGAACGCAATCCTGAAAAAGAGTGTGCTGGCATTGATGGCGGTGACCACGATGTCGCTGGTCAGCGCAAGCGCAATGGCAGACGCGAAGAACCCGAAAATCGGGTTCTCCATTGACGATCTGCGCGTGGAACGCTGGGCGCGCGATCGCGACTTCTTTACCGCTGCCGCAGAAAAGCTGGGCGCCAAGGTCTTTGTCCAATCGGCGGACGCCAGCGAAGCGCGCCAGATTTCACAAATCGAAAACCTGATCTCGCGCGGCGTCGACGTCATCGTGATCGTGCCGTTCAATGCCACCGTGCTGACCAACACCATCAAGGAAGCCAAGAAGGCCGGCATCAAGGTGCTGTCGTATGACCGCCTGATCCTGAATGCGGACGTCGACGCCTACATTTCCTTCGACAACGAGAAAGTCGGCGAAATGCAAGCCGAAGGCGTGATCAAGGCCCAGCCCAAGGGCAACTTCTATTTGCTGGGGGGCTCGCCGACCGACAACAACGCCAAGATGCTGCGTGAAGGCCAGATGAAAGTACTCAAGCCGCTGATCGACAAGGGCGACGTCAAAGTGGTCGGCCAGCAGTGGGTGAAAGACTGGAATCCGACTGAAGCCTTGTCCATCGTCGAAAACGCCCTGACTGCCAATAACAACAAGATCGACGCCATTGTCGCTTCCAACGACGGCACTGCCGGCGGCGCCATTCAGGCACTGGCTGCGCAAAAGCTGGCAGGCAAAGTGCCGGTCTCCGGCCAAGATGCCGACTTGGCCGCCGTCAAACGCGTGGTCGCCGGCACCCAGACCATGACCGTCTACAAACCCCTCAAGCTGATCGCCACCGAAGCAGCCAGTCTGTCGGTGCACCTGGCCCGCAACGAGAAGCCCAGCTACAACTCGCAATATGACAACGGCTTCAAGAAGGTCGATACCGTGCTGCTCAAGCCTATTCCATTGACCAAGGCCAATGTGAATGTGCTGGTGGATGACGGCTTCTACACGCAAGCACAAATCAGCGGCAAGTAAAGCAGAAAGCAAGCGCTGCCAGCAGAGTCCAATCCGGGCAAGCCATGCGCCTGCCCGGCATTGTCATTGGGCCATTGAGCGCGATGGCCCCGCGGGCGCCATCAAGGTGGCTGCCATTCCGCATCTTTATCCACGAGAGCAGGCATGTCTGAGTATCTGTTAGAAATGAAGGGCATCGTCAAGCAATTTGGCGGCGTGCGCGCCTTGGACGGTATCGACATCAAGATCAAGGCCGGCGAATGCGTCGGCCTGTGCGGCGAGAACGGCGCCGGCAAATCGACCTTGATGAAGATCTTGTCCGGCGTCTATCCGCACGGCACCTGGGAAGGCTCCATCCAGTGGGACGGCAAGCCGCTGGTCGCCCAGTCGGTGCGCGATACCGAAGCGGCCGGCATCGTCATCATCCATCAGGAACTGATGCTGGTACCCGAGCTGTCGGTGGCAGAAAACATCTTCATGGGACATGAACTGACCCTGTCCGGCGGGCGCATGAATTATCCCGCAATGTACCGCCGCGCCGAACAGCTCATGCGTGAGCTGAACATGCCCGACATCAACGTCGCTCTGCCGGTGATGCAATACGGCGGCGGCCATCAGCAGCTGGTGGAAATCGCCAAGGCACTCAACAAGAAGGCGCGCCTGCTGATCCTGGACGAGCCCTCCTCGTCGCTGACTTCCTCCGAAATCACCGTCCTGCTCGACATCATCAAGGACCTCAAAGCCAAGGGCGTCGCCTGCGTCTACATTTCCCACAAGCTCGACGAGGTGGCGGCAGTGTGCGACACCATTTCGGTCATTCGCGACGGCAAGCACATCGCCACCACGCCGATGCAGGCGCTGGACGTGGACAAGATCATCACCCAGATGGTCGGTCGTGAAATCACCACGATGTATCCGACGCGCGGCCATGAAATTGGCGAGGTGGTCTTCGAAGCGCGTCATGTCACCTGCCTCGACGTCGACAATCCCAAACGCAAACGCGTTGACGACGTGTCGTTCGCGGTACACCGCGGCGAAATCCTCGGCATCGCCGGCCTGGTCGGCGCCGGCCGCACCGAACTGGTTTCCGCCTTGTTCGGCGCCTATCCGGGCCGCCATGAAGGTGAAGTCTGGATGCACGGCGCCAAAGTCGACACCAGCACGCCGCTGAAATCCATCCGCCTCGGCCTGTGCATGGTGCCGGAAGATCGCAAGCAGCACGGCATCGTGCCCGACCTGAGCGTCGGCCACAACATCACGCTGACGGTGCTGAACAAGTTCTCGCGCGGCAGCCGCATCGATGCCGAGTCCGAGCTCAATGCGATCCAGGACCAGATCGTGCGCATGCAGCTCAAGACCGCCAGCCCTTTCCTGCCGATTACCGGCCTGTCCGGCGGCAATCAGCAAAAAGCGGTGCTGGCCAAGATGCTGCTGGCCCGGCCCAAGGTGCTCATCCTCGATGAGCCGACCAGGGGCGTGGATGTGGGCGCCAAGGCCGAAATCTATCGACTCATTGCAGAGTTGGCGCAACAAGGTGTGGCGGTCATCATGGTGTCGTCCGAGCTGGCCGAAGTATTGGGCGTGTCCGATCGCGTGCTGGTCATCGGCGAGGGCAAAGTGCGCGGCGACTTCGTCAACCGGGACCTGACCCAAGAAATGGTATTGGCGGCGGCGATCAACCAGTCATCGCAGTACCTGGCGGCGCAGACGGCGGCCGCCTCGTAAATAAAAACAACCTGGACTTAGCATGACATCAACCAATATCAAGCAACTCTTCAGCCGCTACAAAATCATGGCGCTGCTGATTGCCATCGCCATCATCTGGGCCTTCTTCAGCTGGAAGACCGAAGGCGGCTTTGTGACGCCACGCAATCTCTCCAATCTGCTGCGCCAGATGTCGGTGACCGGCATCCTGGCCTGCGGCATGGTGCTGGTGATCATTGCCGGCGAGATCGACTTGTCGGTCGGCTCCCTGCTCGGCCTGCTGGGCGGTATAGCAGCCATCATGGATGTGAGCCATCACTTACCGCTGCCGCTCAACCTGGCGCTGGTCTTGTTATGCGGCCTGGTGCTGGGATTGTTCAATGGCTATCTGACGGCCTACATGCGCATTCCCTCGTTCATTGTCGGCCTCGGCGGCATGCTGGCGTTTCGCGGCGTCCTGCTGGGCATCACCGGCGGCCTGACGATTGCCCCGGTATCCAGCGACTTGGTCTATCTGGGCCAGGGCTATTTGCCGCAGCAATTCGGCGTGGCACTCGTGATTGCATTGTTCGTGCTGGCGCTTGCCCTGACCTGGCGCCAACGCGTCAACCGCACGCGCCATGCATTGCCGGTGCCGGCGTTGTGGCGCGATGCCGTGAAGGTGTTGGTCATCGGCGCCGTGCTGCTGGCCTTCGTGCGCACGCTCAACAGCTATGACGGCATTCCGGTCCCGGTACTGCTGTTGCTGGCCTTGCTGGGCCTGTTCAGTTACATCACGACGCAAACGGTGTTCGGCCGCCGCATCTACTCCGTGGGCAGCAACATGGAAGCCACTCGCCTCTCCGGCGTCAACGTGCAGTCCGTGAAGTTGTGGGTGTTCGGCATCATGGGCGTCATGTGCGCACTGGCCGGCATGGTCAACACGGCACGCCTGGCGGCAGGTTCGCCCTCGTCGGGCAGCATGGGAGAACTCGACGCCATCGCGGCCTGCTTCATCGGTGGCACCTCCATGCGCGGCGGCTCCGGCACCATTTACGGCGCACTGATCGGCGCGCTGGTGATGGCCAGCCTGGACAACGGCATGTCGATGCTGGATGTCGGCACCTACTGGCAGATGATCGTCAAGGGCAGCATCTTGATGCTGGCGGTGTGGGTGGACGTGAGCACCCGTTCCGGACGTTGATCGCTTGATGGATGATTCAATTTCGAAGATAAAAATCTGGCCCGACGTGGTCGGGCAAATACACGGTAACCAAAGGAGCACCTCAGCATGACTGCAGCAGCCAACCCCGCGCCCGCCCCATCCATGGAACACGCCATCTATCGCAGCCTGGCCGGCAAGCGGGTGGTCGTCACCGGCGGCGGCACCGGCATCGGCGCCGCCCTGGTGGAAGCCTTTGCCCGGCAAGGCGCACAGGTATTCTTTATGGACATCGCCGTGGAAGAGTCGCGTGCGCTGGAAGCATCACTGCGAGATGCGCCGCTGCCGCCCACCTTCCTGCATTGCGACCTGCTCGACCTGGACGCATTGGCAGCCAGCTTCATCGGTATTGAAAAAATGGGCGGCGCAGTCGACATCCTCATCAACAACGCCGCCAATGACGACCGCCACAAGATCGCCGACGTCACGCCTGCCTATTGGGATGAACGCATGGCGGTCAATCTGCGCCATCAATTCTTTTGCGCGCAAGCGGTTACCTCCGGCATGCGCGACATGGGCCGTGGCGTGATCCTCAACTTCGGTTCGATTTCCTGGCACCTGGCCTTGCCCAGCCTGACGCTGTACATGACGGCCAAGGCCGCGATCGAAGGTTTGACGCGCGGCCTGGCGCGCGACCTCGGGCCGCACGGCATTCGCGTCAATTGCATTATCCCGGGCGCAGTGCGTACGCCACGGCAAATGCGTTTGTGGCATAGCCCGGAAGAAGAAGCCAAGATCCTGGCCTCGCAATGCCTGTATGCGCGCGTGGAGCCTCACGACGTCGCAGCGCTGGCGCTGTTCCTGGCCTCCGACAACGCCGCCAAATGTTCCGGCCGCGATTATTTTGTCGATGCCGGATGGTACGGCGCATGAATACGCCGCTGCCTGTGTGCGTATGGCCGGTCGGTGCCCAGTTGGGCGAAGGACCGGTCTGGCATACGCGGGATCAGGCGATTTATTTTGTCGATATCAAAGGCGGCGCCATCCACCGCTGCGCAGCCGATGGCAGCCGACGCCAAAGCTGGACGGCGCCCGCCGCGCCGGGCTTCATCCTGCCGTGCGACGACGGCGATTTCGTGTGCGGCTTACAGGGCGGCTTGCATCGTTTCAGCGCCGACAGCGGTGCATTCTCGCTGCTGCAGCCGGTCGAACAGGATCTGCCAGGCAACCGCCTCAATGACGGCTATGTCGACGCGTGCGGGCGCCTCTGGTTCGGCTCCATGGACAACGGCGAAAACCAGCCCGGCGGCGTACTGTATCGATGGGACGCAGCACGCGGCCTGGCGCCGCAGGATCGCGGTTACGTCATCACCAATGGACCGGCCATGAGTCCCGACGGCAAAATCCTGTATCACACAGACACCTTGCAGCGAACCATCTATGCTTTCGATGTCGACGCAACCGGAACGCTCTCGCGCAAGCGTGTATTGGCCACCATCGATGGCACCGGCTACCCGGATGGCATGGCGGTAGATGCCGAAGGATATCTATGGGTTGCCTTGTTTGGGGGATGGCGCATTGAACGATTTTCACCTACTGGCGGTCTAGTGGGCATAATCCCGTTCCCCTGCGCCAATGTCACCAAATTGACGTTTGGCGGCGACGACTTGCGTACCGTCCATGTCACCACGGCGTGGAAAGGATTGCCGCCGCAAGAGCGCGTGCAGCAAACGCTCGCAGGCGGATTATTCTCGTTCCGCGCCGACACGCCGGGCCTGGCTCAACATCACCTATCAACAGAGGTACAGAAGTGAAGAATCAACATCCGACACCCCGCCGCTTCCGCTCGCAGGACTGGTTCGACAATCCCGACCACATTGACATGACCGCGCTCTATCTCGAGCGCTTCATGAACTATGGCATCACCGCCGAGGAATTGCGTTCCGGCCGCCCCATCATCGGCATCGCCCAGAGCGGCAGCGATATCAGTCCCTGCAATCGCATCCATCTTGAATTGGCGCGCCGCGTGCGCGACGGGATTCGCGACGCCGGCGGGATTCCCATGGAATTCCCGCTGCATCCCATTTTCGAAAACTGCCGTCGTCCGACTGCGGCAATCGACCGGAATTTATCGTATCTCGGTCTGGTGGAAATCTTGCATGGCTATCCGATCGACGCCGTGGTCCTGACCACCGGCTGCGACAAGACCACGCCAGCGCAAATCATGGCCGCCTCCACCGTCGACATTCCCGCCATCGTCTTGTCCGGCGGCCCCATGCTGGATGGCTGGATGGATGGCGAGCTGGTCGGTTCCGGCGCGGCGATCTGGAAAGGACGTCGCCAACTGTCTGCAGGCGTGATCGATGAAGAGAAATTCCTGCAAATCGCAGCAGCGTCCGCACCCTCTTCCGGTCACTGCAACACCATGGGCACCGCCTCCACCATGAACGCCATGGCGGAAGCGCTGGGCATGTCGCTCACCGGCTGCTCGGCGATTCCGGCGCCGTATCGCGAACGCGGTCAGATGGCTTATGAAACCGGCCGCCGCATTGTCGGCATGGCCTACGAAGATCTGCGACCGTCCGCCATCCTCACGCGCGATGCCTTCCTCGACGCCATCGTGGTCAACGCCGCCATCGGCGGATCGACCAACGCCCAGCCGCACATCATGGCCATGGCGCGCCATGCCGGCGTCGAACTGAATTCCGAGGACTGGATGAAGTACGGCTATGACGTGCCGTTGCTGCTCAATATGCAGCCGGCCGGAAAATATCTCGGCGAACGCTTCCATCGCGCCGGCGGCGTGCCGGCCATCATGTGGGAATTGCAGCAGGCCGGCAAACTGCATTCCGAGCGTCTCACCGCCACCGGCAAGACCATGGTGCACAACCTGGAAGGCCGTGAAAGCCAGGACCGCGAAGTGGTCTTCCGCTTTGCAGCGCCGCTGCGCGAACGTGCCGGCTTCCTGGTCCTCAAAGGTAATTTGTTCGACTTCGCCATCATGAAAACCAGCGTCATTTCCGACACCTTCCGCGAGCGCTACCTGAATGCGCCCGGCAACGAAGGTATCTTTGAATGCGTCGCGGCGGTGTTCGATGGGTCGGCCGACTATCACGCACGCATCAATGATCCAGCACTCGACATCGATGAAAATACCATCCTGGTCATCCGCGGCGCCGGCCCGGTCGGTTGGCCCGGCTCGGCGGAAGTCGTCAACATGCAACCGCCGGATGCTTTGCTGCGGCGGGGCATCACCACGCTTCCCACCCTCGGCGATGGCCGCCAGTCGGGCACCTCCGACAGTCCGTCCATCCTCAATGCCTCACCCGAAAGTGCTGTCGGTGGCGGCCTGGCCTATTTGCGTACGGGCGACAAGATCCGCATCGATCTCAATACCGGGCGCTGCGACATGCTGGTCAGCGACGAGGAATTGTCCCAACGCAAAGCCGACGGCATCCCCGCCGTACCGCCCAGCCAGACGCCCTGGCAAGAGATCTATCGCGATACCGTGGGACAGTTGGAAACCGGTGCCTGCATGGAACTGGCGGTCAAGTATCAGGGTGTGGCCAAGGTATTACCGCGCCACAACCACTGATTGACTGCGATTGCCCAGAAACGAAGGATCGTCACCGAGCACAACATGCGCATGAGCGGCAGCCAACTCCTCCCCATGACGTCGACGTCGTCGAGAATTGGCTCGCCGCACGCCAGCGCCGGTCAACGCCTGGTGCAGCAAACCTGTGCGTCGGCGCTGGCGGCCTTCGACAGCTATCGCAACACCGCACCGGTGCAGCGCGCCGATCTACTGGACAGGATCGCCGACAACGTCGAAGCACTCAGCGCGCGCCTGGTGGAACTGATGGCCGGCGATACCGGCCTGGGCTTGACGCGGGCAATGACGACGCTTGAAACCACGGTAGCGCAGCTGCGATTTTTTGGTGATCTGGTGCGCTCCGGCAACTGGATGGGATTGCGGGTTGAGCGTACGCGGCGCAATCCGGCCCTGATTTCTGCCCCCGATATCCGGCAACGCAGTATTGCGATAGGTCCTGTGGCGGTCCTCGGCAGCCAGGGCGTGTCGTCCGTGTTTTCCATGGTCGGCGACGGCACCGCGTCAGCGCTTGCGGCAGGCTGCCCGGTGCTCGTGGTCGCGCCGTCTGCGCATCCGGAGTTATGCAGGATCGTCGCCATGGCAGTGCGAAAAGCCGTTATCGACAGCCATTTGCACGAAGCCGTGTTTTCCATGTTGCACGCCATCGACAAGGAGCTGGAAAACGATCTGGTCAGCGACCATCGTATTGAAGCCGTCCTGTTGACGGGCACGCGTTCAGATGCGCTCACGCTCAACCGGATTGCCGCAGCGCGCCAGGACCCTATCCAGGTCTACTGGAGCGAATACCGCTTCAAGCCGCTGATCATTTTACCGGCGGCATTGGCGGCACGCGGCGATACTATCGGCCACGAATTTGCTGCATCCATGGCGACCACCAATGGCGCCGTGCTGCGTAGCGCCGTGGTATTGGTGCTGGCCGATGTCGGTGTCGCCGCCTTCACGGGCGGCATCGAACGGGGCATTGCGTTCGCTGTGACGCTGGAAAGCGGTTCTGCGTCGTGGCAACAGGCCGCCAGATGTTTGCAACTTCCGTCGGAAACCTGCTTGACGAAAGCAGACGACGCGGCTCTTTATACGATCCGTATTCTTCGTGTCGACACCGCCTCTGCCTCGGAACACCATTCCTCCAAACACGCCATTGTCGTGATTGCTTGTGCCGATATCGGCGCGCTGCAAAACATGTTCGCTCGCCTCGGCGCACTATCGTCCGTCACCGTGCAAATGGATGAGGATGACCTGGCCATCGCCCAGTGCTTGCTTCCTCAACTGGAGAAAAAAACCGACCGCATCCATATCAACAATTGCAGTCAGGACGGCGAACATAGCGAGCAACTTCATGCGTCGCCCTTTGCCAATGTTTTGGATGCGCGCAGCATCTCAATGGGGAACCTGGCCATCGCACGGTTCCTGCGACCGGTGATGTATCAAGGGGTACCGGATGCACTACTGCCGGAGTCACTCAAGGATACCAGTGGCCTCTGGACAGACGGGATGGCCAACCCTCATTCCGATTTTTCGGCATACATCCTGGAACACGCCAAAAGCAGGATCACCCGAAAATAAAGAGGAGCGGATGTCCATCAATCGCTCTCCACCAACAAGCCATTCATCGCATCGCGCATGATGATCGATGCCAGCGAAGCATGGTCGTTCTTCACGACGTCGAGGTCATGCAAGCCATAACCCGGCAACATCAGCTGCTTGATGTAGGTGCAATCGCTGTCGCAGGTGTAACGAATCTTGCCGGCTTTCTTTTGCACTTCCAGCGTGTACTCGCCACGCAGCTTGCCGCGATAACGCACCATCGCACGCGGCCGACTATCGACGACGCTTGCTTCGTTCAGGTCTTCATAGACATATGCGCCATCCACCACGCTCAGGTAGTGCGGCTGCAGCGGCATCCCGACGGCGGACTGCTGCGGTGTCGACGTTAAAAAAAAGTGCGCCCCGCGGTCTGGTTCCTCGATCAATTTTTGCACCTGGGCCAATGCCTGTTGCACTTGCTCGGGCGTCACGGTTTGCGCTTGGATTGCGGGTGCCGGGACGCCGCTTGTTGCGGCCAGCGTCTGCAGCGTGGTGGCCGGCAGCGGCGCGCCCGCCAGCTCGGCATCGAGCATCAATTGACGCTGCTGATACCAATCGAGCAAACAGGCGCGGGTCTGGCAATTCTTTTCGCGCCAGCGCCAGAAACCATCCGATCGCGCCGAGAATTCGCGGCGGTCGGCGCTCTTCAATTTGGCTTGCTTGTAGGTTTTGGCCAGACGCTCGTCAAGGCTGGACAACTCGGCATCGCCGCAGATGACTTTCTCTGCTGCTGAACCGGCCCTGCTGCAATTGAAGCTGGCGCCGAAGGCCGAGCCCGCGACGCCGCAAGCCAATACCGCCGCCAGCAAGAATCGTGTTCCGGAACGCTTGCCTCGGTTTATGCCCGGCACATCATCAACCTCGATGCGACGAAGTGCAGCAAGCGAAAAGAGCGGCGCGGTTGCCGCAGCGATGATGCGTTGAATCTGGCTCATGATCTCTTTTTACATGTCGGAGATGTGGGAAGGCGCAGGATCGCATCCGCAAGGAGCAGGCAAAAGCGCAATGAAATGGGCTTTCTCGCTGAAATCTTTACAAATACCGTGAACCATTTACGTACGTTACAAATGCTTGCAAATTGCTGCGCTTCCTTTACCGACTGATCGTTGCGGAACGAATGCCTCACCGTGATAAGCGTCGAAAAAAACAGCCCGCATCAGGGCGAGCTACCATAGCGACTATTTCCTTCCCCCGCGCTTCCTCATGTCCGCCATCGCCACTCGAGAACTGCCGTTCACGCCCCCCTATGACTGGGACAGGCTGCTGCGTTTTTTTGGCGGCCGTGCCAGCGCCGGTGTCGAGACGATGGAAAACGGCGTCTATCTGCGCGCCATCGAATGGCATGGCGACAGCGGCACCCTCGCGGTTTCACGCCATCCGCGCGACAACGCGCTGGTCGCCATACTGAGGGGCGAGGTCAGTCGCCACGCCGACGCCCTGATCGCGCCGCTCAGCCGGATGTTCGATGTGCACGCCAACCTGCATGGCGTGCGCAAGCATCTGCGTGCCGATCCCTGGCTGGCGCCGCTACTCAAGGCCGCGCCGGGATTGCGTGTACCCGGCGCCTGGTCGGCGTTCGAACTGATCGTGCGTACCATCGTCGGCCAGCAAGTCAGCGTGAAGGCGGCCACCACGATCGTCGGCCGCCTGGTGCAGCGCGCCGGAGAACCCCTGATACACCATGCGCATGAATCCAGCGCCTGGCGCTTCCCGTCTCCGCATGCGCTCGCGACGGCGGACCTGAGCGCCATCGGCATGCCGGGAAAACGTATCGCCGCCTTACAAGGATTTGCGCGTGCCGTCGCCGCAGGCGAAGTGCCGATCGACGCGCCCGAGGTGGCCCTCGCGGACAAGCGCGCGGCGCTGCTGGCCTTGCCCGGCATCGGCCCCTGGACCGTAGAATACGTCGCCATGCGCGCCTGGCGCGATGCCGATGCCTGGCCGGCGTCCGACCTGGTGCTGATGCAAGCGATTGCCGGCCGCGACCCAGCCTTGCTCAAGCTTGCGCATCAACGCGCCCGCGCGGAAGCCTGGCGTCCCTGGCGCGCCTACGTGGCGATGCATTTGTGGAATGAAATTGCCGACCGGGCGGGAGCCGCCCGCGGCGGTTGACGTTCTGACAATAAAGCCGATATTTTGGGCAAGACGCAGGGTCGGGACGCCGGCGCCCCCTTCAACCACGCCGGCAAAAATTCTGTAACCATCTGCAAGCAATGCGCTAATTGTCGCGCCCAAGGCCGCCAACAGAATATAATGGCGCACATCTTTTGCACGAAACCTTAGGCCATGAGCTCCGAATTCCAACAACTCTCAGAGAAAGTCGCGCAACTTGCCGCCCTGACTCAGTCATTGCGCCGCGAAAACGCCGAATTGCGTCTTAACGTCTCCGCCCTGACTACCGAGAAGGTGGAATTAACGCGGCGCATGGAAGAAGCGCATCAGCGCGTGGCTGCCATGCTGGAAAAATTGCCGGTGGCGACACCGGCGACGCCCGCCGTCAATGAAGAGGAGACCGCATGATTCAACTCAATGTGACGATCATGGGCCACTCCTACATGTTGGCCTGCAAGGAAGGCGAACAGGCGACGCTGCAGCAAGCGGTGGCCTATCTCGATGAAAAAATGTGTGCCATCCGCGACTCCGGCAAAGTCAAAGGCAATGACCGCATCGCGGTGATGGCGGCGCTCGGCATCGCCGCCGAGTTGCTGTCGACACAACCGGGCGATGGTCCTTTCGCCGGCATGACGGTGGCAGAATGGAAGCAAAGCATCGCCGCCATGCAGACCGTTCTGGACGAGGCGCTGGCGCCTCAGGAAAATTTGTTTTAATCATTTTCCCACTGCTGATTTCCAACTATTGATCTGCAAGAAACGCCTGCCGCAGCACAAGCGAGGTGTTGCTTCGTGCATGCAATTTTTTACGCACGTCCGGAGTGAAGTTAGCGGATCTTTTTTACGCAAACACTTTGACAAGGATCGGGAATAGAGTAGACTTAAGTCTCCTGCCGTGTTCGCGAATGCTTATATTCCTTGAACCATTTATGTGCACAGGCTGTGGGATTTTGTTTGGTGGGCGTGAGCGTCGCTAGTCCGATGAACCCGAAATTAAACTAACTGCAGCCAACTTGAACCGCTTGGTTCAGGATGCCAGCATAGCGGCACAGGCGGGACTAGATTCAGAAGAAAACGACTGTAGAAATACGGTCGTTTTTTTTATGCAAAAACGCTTTGCAAAAGTGCAGCGTCAAGCCTCATGCAGTCGCTGGAACCCGCATGGCGTCGGCACTGCTTGCACATTGCAGAGGGGACTGGATGTGATGGAAAGTGCGCAGATAAGCGCATGTACAACCGCAGGCGAGCACCGCCGGCGGTCCTCACTATGCGGAATCAGTCGCTGCGCTTCTTGGCCACCGCCTTGCGCTCTTGCCCGACTTCGGCAATCGCATCCTGGAATTCGGTGACGTCTTCGAAACTCTTGTAGACCGAAGCAAAACGGATGTAGGCGATCTTGTCGAGACGCTTCAATTCGCGCATCACCAATTCACCGACCTGGCCCGACACCACTTCGCGCGCGCCGCTGGACAGCAACTTTTCCTGAATACTCTGAATCGCCGCATCGACCGCTTCGGCCGACACCGGACGCTTGCGCAATGCCAGCATCAGACTGGCGCGCAATTTGGCAGGATCGAACTCGCTGCGGCTACCGTTCTTCTTGACAATAACCGGCATCGTCAACTCTATGCGCTCATAGGTAGTAAACCGTTTGTCGCAATTGGCGCAACGACGACGACGACGAATCGCATCGCCCTCTTCCGAGAGGCGCGTGTCCAACACTGGCGTGTCGTCATGATTGCAGAAGGGACATTTCATAGAGGCAAGTAGAAGCAGACTGCAGGGTGAATACCGGAGACCATCTTACTGCGCCTGCAGCCGCCGCGTTGACGGCGACCGCAGGATGAAACAAGGACTTTGCTGACTTACTGAATTGCGACCGCCTGATTACGCAGCATAGACCGGGAACGCGTCAGTCAATTGCTTGACTTCGGCCTTCACGCGCTCAATGGTGGCGGCGTCATGCGGATTGTCCAGCACGTCGGCGATCAGGTTACCGACCTTGACGGCTTCAGCTTCCTTGAAGCCACGGGTAGTCATGGCCGGGCTGCCCAGGCGGATACCGGAAGTCACGAATGGCTTTTCAGGATCGTTGGGGATCGCGTTCTTGTTGCAGGTCATGTGGGCGGCGCCGAGGATGGCTTCGGCCTCTTTCCCAGTGATCTTCTTGGCGCGCAGGTCGACCAGCATGACGTGCGATTCAGTACGACCGGAGACGATACGCAGGCCACGTGCAATCAGGGTCTTGGCCAACGCGTCGGCATTCTTGACGACTTGCTGCTGGTATTGCTTGAACTCCGGCGACAGCGCTTCCTTGAAGGCAACCGCTTTACCGGCGATGACGTGCATCAGCGGACCACCCTGGATACCCGGGAAGATCGCGGAGTTGATGGCTTTTTCGTGCTCGGCCTTCATCAGGATCACACCACCCCGCGGGCCGCGCAGCGACTTGTGCGTGGTCGAAGTGACGAAGTCGGCGTGCGGCACCGGGTTCGGGTACACACCGGCAGCGATCAGACCGGCATAGTGCGCCATGTCGACCATGAAGTAAGCGCCGACTTCCTTGGCGATCTTGGCAAAACGTTCGAAGTCGATGCGCAGTGCATAAGCAGATGCGCCGGCGATGATCAGCTTCGGCTTCTTCTCGCGCGCCAGTGCTTCCATGGCTTCGTAGTCGATTTCTTCCTTGTCGTTCAAGCCGTAGGAAACCACGTTGAACCATTTGCCGGACATGTTCAATGCCATGCCGTGGGTCAAGTGGCCGCCTTCTGCCAACGACATGCCCATGATGGTGTCGCCTGGTTTGAGCATGGCGAAGAATACGCCCTGGTTGGCTTGCGAACCGGAGTTCGGTTGCACGTTGGCAGCTTCGGCGCCGAACAATTGCTTGAGGCGATCGATGGCCAGTTGCTCGGCCATGTCGACGAATTCGCAACCGCCGTAGTAACGCTTGCCCGGATAGCCTTCAGCGTACTTGTTGGTCAGCTGGGTGCCTTGCGCTTCCATGACTGCCGGCGAAGTGTAGTTTTCGGAAGCGATCAGCTCGATATGTTCTTGCTGACGGACGTTTTCCTTCTGGATGACGGACCACAGTTCCGGGTCGGTATTCGCGATTGTGTGATTCTTTGCAAACATGATTTCTCCAATGGATAAGGGTGCGCCTGAAGATCAATCAGACCGGTGAGCCCAGAGACTAAGCACAATAGGCGATGCCGACTTGAATGACTTCCAAATCGAATGAGGGCCAAAATAAATGGGAATTGCAGGCAGCCTCAGTCGTACGTTCCATTCAGGGCTGCCCAGGCGCACGGCTAATGAAATCTCACGCTTCCCGATGGATATCCATCTTGTGCCGGAACAAGGTCCCGGTCTTTCGCCAGTCACGTGAGACGAAATGGTCTGGGCATTGTAAGGGAAGGCTTCGGATTCGGCAAGATTTGCGTCCACCACGGGCGATGAAAATGTTGCCTCGCACGCAGCCTCTCGTCCAGCCGCGCTTTGGGCTACAATTTCGGGTTATTGATGCCCCATGCATTGGCCAGACACCCACACGGAGAACACACATGATCGTTTTGATTACAGGAGCAACAGCTGGTTTCGGCGCCGAAATGGCGCGCAAGTTCGTGCAAAATGGTCACAAAGTCATTGCTACCGGCCGCCGCAAGGATCGCCTTGACGGGCTCGCCGCCGAATTTGGCGACAAGGTATTGCCGCTGGTGCTGGACGTCACCGACAAGGCCTCCATCAAATCCGCGCTGGCCAGCCTGCCGCAAGGCTGGCAAGACATCGACGTGCTGATCAACAACGCCGGCCTTGCGCTGGGCCTGGAACCGGCTCATCAAGTCGCGCTGGAAGACTGGGAAACCATGATCGACACCAACGTCAAGGGACTGGTGACGGTGACCCATCACATCCTGCCGAACATGGTCGCGCGCGGCACCGGCACCATCATCAACCTGGGCTCGATCGCGGGTGCTTATCCATATCCGGGCGGCAATGTCTACGGCGCCACCAAGGCCTTCGTCGACCAGTTCACGCTGAACCTGCGCGCCGACCTGGTGGGCACCGGCGTACGCGCCACCAACCTCGCGCCGGGCCTGTGCGGCGGCACCGAGTTCTCCAATGTGCGTTTCAAGGGCAACGACGGCGCCGCCGCCAAAGTCTACGAAGGCACCACTCCGCTGACCGCAGCAGACATCGCCGAAGCCGCATACTGGGTGGCCACCTTGCCGGCACACGTCAATATCAACATCATCGAATTGATGCCAACTTGCCAAGGTTTCGGACCGTTGACCATCAAACGCACTCCGCAATGACATAGTGGCAATGTCCGATTCAACCAATAAAAACAATATCAGCAACAGCGTCAACAGCAGCGCCGACGCTTTCGCCTGGCCGGTGCGGGTCTACTATGAAGACACCGATACCGGCGGCGTCGTGTTTTACGTCAATTACCTCAAGTTCTTCGAGCGCGCGCGCACCGAATGGCTGCGCGCGCTAGGCTATTCCCAACAAGCGCTGGCCGAATCCTCGGGTCTGATCTTCGTGGTCAAGAACACCACCGTAGATTACTTTGCCCCGGCGCGGCTCGACGATGAACTGAAATTGACGGTCGTGGTCGAACAGTTCCGCAACGCGTCGCTGGCTTTCGTCCAAGAAGCCTGGCGCCTGCAGGGGACAGAACAAACATTGCTGGCGCGCGGCCGCATCACCATCGTCTGCGTCAACGCAGCGAGCTTCCGGCCCCACGCCATTCCGGAACAGATGCTGGCGCGCCTCAAGGGAAACATATAAATTCGCCATCGATATCACAGCGCTACGCACGACCGCAGCGGCATCTTTACACCAGCCGCAACGAGCTTGAAAAAATTTGCACGTACAATTGCACATCTCTGACTGAACTCCGACCCCACACGCCCCCATGAACGTCACTCAAGATCTATCCTTCGTTACCCTGATCGCCAATGCCTCTATCATTGTGCAATTTGTCATGTTGCTGTTGCTGTCTGCGTCCGTTTTCAGCTGGACTTACATCTTCCGCAAGATGTTTGCGATACGCAGCGCACGCGTCCAGACCGAAGAGTTCGAACGCTCGTTCTGGTCCGGCGGCAACCTGATTGCGCTCTATCAGGATACCTTGTCCAACCGTCGCAAAGGCGGTGGCCACGGCGGTGCGCTGGAACGCATCTTCCAGGCCGGCATGGGTGAATTCAACAAGGCCAAGGCGCAAGTCGGCAAAGGCGCAGCGATCGATTCTAGCGGCTTGCTGGATGGCGCCCGTCGTGCCATGCGCGCAGCCTATCAACGTGAAATGGATGCGCTGGAATCGCACCTGGCTTTCCTCGCCTCGGTCGGTTCGGTGTCGCCATACGTCGGCCTGTTCGGCACGGTGTGGGGCATCATGAACGCCTTCCGCGGCCTTGCCAACGTGCAACAGGCCACGCTCGCCGCGGTGGCTCCCGGCATCGCCGAAGCGCTCGTCGCCACCGCCATCGGTCTGTTCGCGGCGATCCCTGCGGTGGTTGCCTACAACCGCTATTCGGATGATATCGATCGCCTGGCGATCCGCTTCGAAAGCTTCATCGAAGAATTCTCCAACATCTTGCAACGTCAGGCGCGCTAATGGCAGGCCCAACCATGCGCGGGGGACGCGCCCGCAAATTCAAGTCGGAAATCAACGTGGTGCCGTACATCGACGTGATGCTGGTGCTGCTGATCATCTTCATGGTGGCGGCGCCGGTGAACGACCCCAGCGTGATCAACCTGCCGACGGCGGGCAAATCCACCGTGCCGCCCAATGAATACATCGAGATCGCCCTCAAGCCTGACGCCAAGGCCACCATCAAGGTCAACGGCCCCAAGCGCGGCGAAACGCTCACGGCCGCCAATCGCAATGACCTGACACAAAAGCTGCAGGCCTTGCATGCAGACAGCCCTGAGATGCCGGTGATGATTTCGGCCGACAAGGACATCAAGTACGACGAAGTGATCCAAACCATTGCGTCCGCCAAGAAGCTTGGCATCACCCGCGTGGGACTGGCGACGAAGTAATAATATGAGCACCCCTTACCAAGTACCGCGACAACCTGGCCGCTGGCGCGCCATTACGCTGGCGGCGGTGATGCATATGGCCTTGCTGGCCTTTCTCTGGTTCGGCATCAACTGGCAGAGCCAGACGCCGCTGACTGTCGAGGCCGAGATCTGGGATCCGAACGTCAAGGAAGCCGCACCGCTACCGCAACCTGAACCCGAGCCGGAACCACCCAAGCCGACGCCGACGCCACCGCAGCCGACACCCGAACCCGTCAAGCCGCCACCACCGAAGGTTGAAGAACCGCCGGTGGTGAAGCCCGATATCGCGCTCGCAAAAGAGAAAGAAAAGAAGCGCAAGGAAGAAGAAAAGAAGCAACGCGACGAGAAGGAAAAAGAAGCCAAGCTCGAGCGTGAAAAAGAAGATCTCCTGAAGAAGGAAAAGAAGGAGAAGCAAGACGCCGAGAAGAAACTCGCGCAGCAGAAGGATGACGCCGACGCCAAGAAGAAAGCCGAAGTCGACAAACTCGCCGCCGAGAAGAAACAAAAGCAGCAAGCCGCCGACAACAAGGCCGCTGAACAACGCCGCCAGGATGACCTCAAGCGCATGATGGGGCAGGCTACCAGCGCCAGCGGCGGCACCGGCACGGCGGCAAAATCGCAAGGTCCGATCGGCGCGGCTGAGTACGGCCGCAAGCTGGGCGCGAAGATCCGTTCCAACACCATCTTCGACGTGCCTGGCGAACTGAGCGCGAACCCGGCGGTAGAATACACGGTCGAACTGCTGCCTGACGGCACCGTGCGCAGCATCATCAAGAAAAGACAATCTGGTGTCCCGGGCTTTGATGAAGCGGTGGAGCAAGCGATTAGAAAATCGCAACCTTTCCCTCCCGACAAGGATGGCCGAGTGCCGAACAGCTTTACTTTCACCCATTTACCGAAAGATCAATACAACTAATGATGATGAAAAACTCGCGCCCCCTACCGCTTAGTTTTCGCCGCCTGACAGGCATCGCCCTGACTACTGCGGGCATCGCCCTGGCGAGCGCCGCGCACGCGGAATTGCGTTTTGAAATTTCCGGTGTCGGCGCCAGCCAGATCCCGGTCGCCATCGCCGCCTTCCCGGGCGAAGAAGGCGCACCGCAACAGATCACCTCCATCGTCAAAGCCGACCTGGCGCGCAGCGGCGTGTTCAAGCTGATCGACAACAGCGACTCGTTGTCCGATGCTTCCACCATCAACTACGGCGACTGGAAAAATCGCGGCGCCAACGCCTTGGCGGTAGGCAGCGTGCAACGCCTGGCCGATGGTCGTTTCGATGTGCGCTACCGCTTGTTCGACACCATCAAGGCGGCGCAATTGTCGGCGCTGTCGTTTGCCAGCCAGCCGCAACTGATCCGCCTGACTGCACATAAAATTGCCGACGACATCTATGAAAAGCTGACCGGCATCCCCGGCATTTTCTCGACACGCATCGCTTACGTGACACGTTCGGGCAAGGAATATCGCCTGGAAATCGCCGACGCCGACGGTGAAGGGGTGCAAGTCGCACTGCGCTCCAACGAGCCCATCATTTCACCGTCTTGGTCGCCGGACGGCGGCAAAGTGGCGTATGTTTCTTTCGAAGCCAAAAAACCTGTTATCTATATCCAGAATCTGGTGACGCGCCAACGCACGCTGGTGGCCAACTTCAAGGGCAGCAACTCGGCCCCGGCCTGGTCGCCTGACGGTGCGCGCCTGGCAGTGGCGCTCACGCGCGACGGCCTGACCCAGGTCTACATCATCAACGCCGACGGCAGCGGCCTGCGTCGCCTGACCAATACCGCCGGCATCGATACCGAACCGCGCTTCTCGCCGGACGGCAACACCATCTACTTCACCAGCGACCGCAGCGGTGGCCCGCAAATCTACAAAGTCAGCCCGAACGGCGGCGAAGCGCAACGTGTTACCTTCGGCGGCAGCTACAACATCAGCCCGCGGATTTCACCGGACGGCCGCACTTTGGCATTTATTTCGCGCCGCGAAGGCAAATTCCAGCTATATGCGCTGGATTTGAGCAACGGCCAGGAACAACGCCTGTCGGACACCGTCAAAGATGAGTCGCCCAGCTTCTCGCCAAACGGCAAATACATCATGTACGCGACAGAATCAGGTCGTCGCGGGTCGTTGGCCATCGTTTCCACAGATGGTCGGATCAAACAGCGCTTAACAACCCAGGTCGGCGATGTCCGGGAGCCAACCTGGGGGCCGTTCATGAAATAAACAATTATTCACATTCATTCACGACACAAGGAGTTTCAGATGCGTACATTCAGTTCTTTAGCAATCGTTCTTTCCGCGGCCATGCTGCTGGCAGCATGCTCGTCCACCAAACTGGACGACAAGGCCGCACCGGTTGAAAGCCGTGCCACCACCGGCGCCAACGACGGCGCCGATCCACGCGCAGTCAACCCCGTCAACGCCGGTTCCGACCCGCTGAACGATCCGCAAGGCATCCTCTCCAAGCGCAGCGTGTATTTCGACTATGACAGTTACTCCGTCAAGGAAGAGTTCCGTTCGGTCGTCGAGGCACATGCCAAATACCTGAACTCGCACAAGGATCGCAAGGTCATCATCCAAGGCAATACCGATGATCGCGGCGGCACCGAGTACAACCTGGCGCTGGGTCAAAAGCGTGCAGAAGCAGTGCGCAAGGCGCTGGTCCTGCTGGGCGTGTCCGATGCACAGGTAGAAGCTGTTTCCTTCGGCAAGGAAAAGCCAAAAGCCCTGGGCAGCGACGAAGCAGCATGGGCTGAAAACCGCCGCGCCGACATCGCTTACCAATAAGACCTATGCGCACTTCCCTGAAAACCAAGTTCAAATCGGTTTCTGCAACGGCCATGCTGGCCGTTGTCGCGTGCCTGCCAATGACAGCGCACGCGGGCTTGTTTGACGATGACGAAGCGCGCAAGGCCATCCTCGATCTGCGCAACAAAGTCGATGCCCTGCAAAAGGACATGGTCAATAAGTCGGACAAGAACAGCGCGCTGAGCCTGTCCGACCAAAACGACCAACTGCGCCAGGACATCGCCAGACTGCGTGGCCAGATCGAAGTGCTGACCAATGAACTGTCCAATACGCAGCAACGCCAGAAAGACTTTTATGTCGATCTGGATGCGCGTCTGCGCAAGCTGGAACCGCAAAAGGTCAATATCGACGGCAAGGAATCCAACGTCGATCTGAATGAGCAAAAATCCTATGACGCCGCACTGAACCTGTTCAAGGGTGGCGACTACAAGGGTGCCGGCGCAGCGTTCAACGACTTCCTGAAGCGTTATCCGCAATCCGGCTATGCGCCATCGGCGCAGTACTGGGTCGGCAACGCACTGTATGCACAGCGCGACTACAAGGGCGCGATTGCAGCACAGCAGGTGGTGGTGAAGAACTATCCGGACAGTCCCAAAGTGGCCGACGCCCTGCTCAACATCGGCAGCGCTTATGTTGAGTTGAAGGACAAGGCACAGGCGAAGAAATCTTGGGACACGTTGATTGCGAAGTATCCGGAGAGCCCGGCAGCGCAAACCGGCAAGGAAAAACTGGCGACATTGAAATAGTTTTCCTACCCGTTTGACATGAGCGATTGATTTTGCTTATAATAGCGGTCTTTCGGGTCGTTAGCTCAGTTGGTAGAGCAGCGGACTTTTAATCCGTTGGTCGCAGGTTCGAGTCCCGCACGGCCTACCAGAAATTCGCAGTAGATAAAAAGGGTTCCAAGCAATTGGAGCCCTTTTTGTTTTGCTCGCGCGTTTTTGCTGAACGCATCATGCTTACGTTCGCGCGCGAAAACGTGTGGCGAGGAACGCGTCACGCGCAAGCCCATTCGAGAATAGTAAGACTCTGCTTCTCCCCGCCAAAATCAATCATCCATCGGCAAGATCAAGGACATCGCACGGTCAAAAATTCTGCGGCGACGCGAGTCGATGTGCCCACAAAACCGCCAATAAAAAAGCCCCCGAGCTTTGCAGTTCGGGGGCTGAATCCAATCCGAGGAGGAGTTGGAGGAGACGAGTTCACTCTATCGCGCTGCAGCATGTGCTACCAGTGCTCTTACACATTGACACATTCTCAACACTTTCATAACAAGCGTCGGCACTCATCAGCGATCTGTAAAAGATATTTACCGGCCTTGCAATTTGTGTTGACATCGACAATAATAGATGAGAATAATTCTCATCTGAAGATTTTTACGTACTGAGTCCATCCAGACTCCGGCCGCATCGCATTTTTTCTTTGGATCTCAGGCGCAGCGCCTTGGATATCGGCAAGCCGTCCCCGCATGGGACGGCATCAAGCCAGGCAAGTTGAAGCCGTTAAGCCGAAACCCGCCGTCGATGGCCGCGGTGTTCAACGGATGTCCCTCACGCTGCAATACCGCAATACACGAAGAAGGAATCATCATGATGCGTCTGCGCCCTCTCGACGATCAGCAACTCCCCAACCTGACTGATGTGCAACGTACCGCGCTGCACCCGCAGGCGACGCGCCTGCAAACCGAATTTGCGCCCTTGCTGCAGCGCCTGGCCGAGCTCGGCAATCTCACCGAAGTCACACGCAACGCTTCCGCCCTGCTGGAAAAAGACAATGTCAGCGGCGCCTTGTATGTAAAGAATGAAATTGAATTTGCACCAGCCGAAGCCATGCATCTGCGCATTTTTTATCCGCAATGGGAACACGGCTACGCACTCGAAGAACACGATGCCTGCAGCGGCAGCAAGCAGCACAGCTTGCAGTTCTTTGACCGCTACGGCAGCATGCTGCACAAGATCGTGCTGCGTGAGAGCGACGACATCGCCGCCTTCCAGCAACTGGTCCGCGAGCATGCCGCCGCCGACCAGGGCGCGCCGCTGCAACTGGTGCATGCGCGCGACGACAAGGCCGATACCAGCAAGCAGATCGACATCGACGCGCTGCGCGCCGACTGGGCGCACACGCACAACCACAACGATTTCGTGCAGCGCCAGGAAACCTTCGACCAGCAACGCCTGCGCAAGCTGCGCCTGGCCGGCAAGGCCTTCGCTTACCAGGTCGCCAACGATTCGGCGCGCGTCATCCTGCAACGCATGACCGAGTTCGGCACCGCCATCATGGCCCAGGTCGGCAATGCCGGCATCGTGCAAGCCTACTATGGCAAGATCAAAAATATCCGCATCAAGGATTCGCGCCTGAAGATCATGAACTCGGGTTTCCGCATGCTGCTGCGCGAAGACCACATCGATTCGGTCTGGGTCGCCAAGAAGCCGACCACCGACGGCATCATCACGTCGCTGGAATTGTTCAATCGCCAGGGCATGCACATCGCCAGCTTCCTCAGCAAGAAAGACAACGGCCAGCCGGAGCCGCGCGAATGGCGCGACTCCATCATGCGCCTGCTGCCCATCTTCGGCACCTGAACTGCGGCGTTTCGCCGTCAGGGGCCAGGCGTCGCACCCAGGTCCGGCGTCACCGTCCTTGGCGCTGTCTGAAAACGACAGCAGGCAATTACAATACGCACACATCATTTCCTGGAAAGCACACATGAGCGAACGTCTACTTGTCATTCTGGCCGGCCTGAACATGTTCATCGCCGTCGCCGCCGGCGCATTCGGCGCGCACGGGCTGAAGCAAATCCTCGACGCCGACATGCTGGCGATCTGGCAGACCGCAGTAATCTATCAGATGGTGCATGCGCTGGGCATGTTTGCGGTCGCCTTGTTGATCCCGAAATTCGGTCCGGCCATCCTCGGCTGGGCCGGCAGCGCCATGTTCATCGGCATCGTGATTTTCAGCGGCAGCCTGTATGTGCTGGCGTTGAGCGGGATCCGCTTCCTCGGCGCTATCACGCCGATCGGCGGCCTGGCCTTCCTGGCATCGTGGCTGATGGTGGCGTGGGCCGCCTACAAAGCCCAATAGAAGTTTCAGCCATCGGATCAGGAAATAAAAACGGCCGGTGCATGTCAACATGCACCGGCCGTTTTGCGTGGCAGCCTACGGACGATCAGTGAAAGAACTCGGCAATCAGCGTCGCGCCGATGAAGGTCCCTGCATTCGCTGCGAATGACACCAGGACGATGCGCCAGCCCAGCTTGCGGAAGGCGGGAATATCCTTGGCAATCGACAAACCGGCAAATGTCAGCATCGGTGTAATCACGGCCAGGAAGTTGATCTTGCCTGTGATCGCCACAATCGCATCCGCCCACGGACAGGCCGGCGAGGTCAGGAACATGGCCACCAGCGTGACCCAGCACACTGCCGGGATTTTCTTGCCGGTCACATTGCACAACACATCACCGACAAACACCGCGGCAATCATGATCGCAATACAGCCTATTGATTCCAGCGGCGCCACCCTGTAAGCGATCCAGTTGGCGATAATGGTCAGCACGCCGGCGAACACCCATGCGCCAACGCGACCGGCCATGTTCAGATCGGCAACTTCCACATGCGTCTGTGCATGCAGGTCATCATCGGGCGTCGTGGACGATGCCGTCGTACGGCCGATGATCGGCTCCAGCACGCGATAGCCCCACACCGCCAGCGGCAGCGAGATGAACAGCGTGAAATAGGTGCCGATCGTGGTGGTGATCAGATTGCTTGCTGCGGCAAACGTCGCGACATCCTTAGCCACCTCAGCCGTCTGCTGTGCCGCGATTGCACCGGCAGCAGCAGCCATCATGCTGCCCGAGCCGACACCTGCGCCCATCGCCAGCGCCACCGGATGGAAGATGTTGAGACTGGTGATGAAACCCGCGAAGATGGCGATGAAGACGGCGCCGAACAAAGTGCCGGTGATGTATTCCGCCAACACGCCGCGCCCTTCCGGCGAGTTCATGCCGTAACGTTCCCCGATGATGGCCAGGCTCGGCTCACGTCCCACCGAAAATGTTGCGCCGATCGCTTCGCGCTTGATGCCCAGCAGCAGCGCCAACGGCAAGCCAATCAGGATGGTGCCGACGAAGTGTCCGAACTCCTGGAACACCAGCGCCCAGCCGGCACCGATGATCTTGGGCAGCGAGCTGCCGACCATCAGGCCCAGCTTGGCGACGAACAGCAGCAGCGCCGGCTGCAAAATTGCCGCCGCACGAAACTGCAAGGGCTGGCTCAAGGAAAGCGGCGCCGGCATCTTCGATTGCAAACTGCCGATCAGCGCTCCCATGATCAGCGCCCAGACCATCGGCAACAGCACGACTTTGCCCGGACCGACCTTGAAAGTCACTGAGCCGATCAGTTCGGCGACGACGAGAATGATGACGGCAAAAACGTACAACTTCCACGTTTGCAAACCGGGTTGAATAACCGGTGCTGGTGTGACTGATGCTGCTTGCATATTCTTCCTCCGGATCTGAGTCCTGTTTCTAAGCCTGCTGCGCAGTCTGTTTCCAAACCGGTAGCAGAGGCGGATCAAAAAGCCGCCAGCCTGCGCGACCCTCCCTGTTGTGCCTGTTCCCTGTACAACGACGTATTGCTGTTCTAAACCGCCTTGACGCCTGCCGCTCCCCCCCCTCACATGCAAATCTTCTCATGCAATGGAAAGGGAGATTTTTTCAAACTCTCAGCCGACATAGCCGAAGGTCGCTGCCGGTGCGGCGGCAGTCTCGACCCACACGCTCTTGGTCTGCGTGTACTCATACAAAGCTTCGACGCCACTGGAACGGCCATAGCCGCTTTGCCCATAACCGCCAAACGGCGAGGTCACATTAATGGTCTTGTAGCCGTTGATCCAGAACGTGCCGGCATTGACATTCGCCGCCACGCGATGCGCGCGCGCGACGTCATTGGTCCATACCGCGCCGGCCAGGCCGAATTCGCTGTCATTGGCGATGCGTACTGCCTCCTCTTCCGTATCGAAGGGAATGACCACCACCACCGGACCGAAGATCTCCTTACGCGCCACATCCATCTCATTGCTGACGTCGGCCAGCACGGTCGGCCTGACGAAGTAGCCGGGTTCAGAGAATTCCTGCGCCGCAGTAGCCAGCGTAGCGCCGCCCCGCAAGCCTTCGGCAATCATGGCTCGCACATGTTCATATTGCTTCTGGTTGGAGATCGGACCGACTTCGGTCTGCGCGTCCGCCGGCTGCCCCACCTTGATCTTGCTCGCGCCGGTGGCCAGCATGTCGACAAACTCGTTGTACACCGAGCGTTGCACCAGCAAGCGCGAACCCGCCACACAGCTTTGTCCGGCCGACGAAAAGATCGCCGCTTGGGCGCCCAGGCAGGCGCGCTCGAGGTCGGCGTCTTCAAACACAATATTGGCCGACTTGCCGCCCAGTTCCAGCACACAAGGCAACAGGCGACGTGCCGCTGATTCGGCAATCTTCTTGCCGGTTTGCGGCGAGCCGACGAACACCGCTTTCTTGACCACCGGATGATCGATCGCCGCTTGCCCCACGGTATGGCCATGGCCCGCCAGCACATTGATCAAGCCCGGCGGCACGCCGGCCTGCTCGGCCAACACGGCAACGGCCAGCGAGGTGAACGGTGTCAGTTCAGACGGCTTCAGCAAGACCGCATTGCCCATCGCAATCGCCGGAGCGACCTGCCAGCCGCAGGTGAAAATGGGCGCGTTCCATGGCGTGATTTGCAACACCGCGCCGACCGGTTCGCGGCGGGTATAGTTGAGATGCGAACTCGGCACCGGAATCACATCGCCATAAAACTTGTCGGCCCAGCCCGCATAATACTCGAACATCTCGGCGACCTTGCCGACTTCGCCGCGACAATCGCGGATCGGCTTGCCGGCGCTGAGCGACTCCAGTTGCGCCAATGCTTCGGTGTTGTCGCGGATCTTCTGGCCGACGGCAAAGACGATGCGCCCGCGCGCCGCATGGCTCAGTTTCCACCAGGTCGCCTGCGCAACCACGGCGGCGTCCGCCGCCAGTTGCACGATGCGCGCGTCGGCGTCGCGATAGCTCAAGCTCTCGCGGCCGCTCGCCGGATTGTACAAAACGATGGCGGCACCCTCGCCCGGTACCAGCTTGCCGCCGACATAGGAGCCGACGAAACCGGTGCCGGGGAAAAACGGCGCAAATGCCGCCAGTAATTGTTCTGCTTCGTTGGATTGCATAGGATGCTCCTGACAATATTCGGGTAGATTATTTTTCGATGAATTGCACGATGTGGTTGAAGTCCTCGCCGTCGGCGAGGGCGGTATCGCTGGCCGCCCACAGACGTCCGACTTCACCCGCCAGCGGCGCCGAGGTACCGAGCTCGGCGAGCAAGCCCATGGCCAGGCGCAAGTCTTTGCGCATGAGCTTCATGGTGAAGCCCGAATTGAAAGCCTGGTTGAAAATCCAGGTCGGATAGTTCACCTGCGTGACGCCGCTACGGCCCGAGCCGGCATTGATGCCTTCAAAGATTTGCAGTGGATCGAGACCGGCCGCTTCGGCGATGCGCGCGGCTTCACCGGCCACGATGAGATGGGCACCGCACATCAGGTTGTTGAGCAGTTTGGTGACATGGCCGGCGCCGACCGGGCCGACATGCACGCGCTTGGCGCTTATCGCTTCGAGCACTGGCGTCACTGCAGCGACATCGTCGGCCACGCCGCCCAGCACCATCGTCATGGTGCCCGTCGCCGCGCCCTTGGGACCGCCGCTGACCGGCGCATCGATGAAACGCACACCCTTCTCTGCCAATGCAGCAGCGACCTTGCGCGTGCTGTTGGGATCGGCCGTGGTCGTGTCGACCACCAGCAGGCCCGGCCAGGCGCCTGCCAGCAATCCATCGGCGCCGAACACCACTGCTTCCACCACATCCGATGTCGGCAGCGACAGGATCAGCACATCGACCGCCCCCGCCAACGCCGCCACCGATGCGTATATGTTGACGCCTTCGCGCGCCATGCTCTCTGCGGCCGTTGCCGCCGGATCATAGCCCGACACGGCAAAGCCGCCGCGCTGCAATGACAGGGCCATGCCGCGCCCCATGTTGCCCAAACCCGCTACACCGATCTGCTTCATGTTGCTCCTCGCTGGAAATAATCTGACCAGTCCAGTGTGCAAGCAGCCGATGTGAGCGTCAATTACATGGAAAAGCAAACTTTGTTCTATTTAAAAGAACACACAAAAACTCCAGGTAATCAGTGCAACGCCACCGCGATCAACTGGTGACCTGGAAAGCCTGCATCAGCGAGCTGGCGTAGGACACCAAACGATTGGCCGCCACCGACAACTTGCGCCCGACCCGCGTCACCAGATGCACTTCCGCCAGCGTAAGCACGTCGTCTTCCAGCGGAATGGCGAATAACTCGCCGGCAGCCAGTTCGGTCGAGACCGCAAAACGCGGCAGCAAGGTGACGCCCAAGCCTGATTTGACGAAGTGCTTGAGCACGTTGATGGAATTGGTCGTCAGGGTGGGATTGAGCTTGATCTTGGCCGCGTACTCCGCCAACGCAAGTAACTGACGGGTACCGTAAGAGGAATGCATGAGTCCGATCGGGTACTCGCTCAGCTCCTGCAAGGTGCAGGACTTGCTGCTGCGCAGCGGCGAGGTCGCGCTCACGACAGCCAGCATGGGTTGTCGTTGCAAGGCGCGCGTGACGATCTTGGGGTCCGACGGCGGGTTATAGACCAAGCCGATTTCGGCGACATCTTCTGCCACCAGGCGCAACACGTCATTGGTGCCGGCGAGATCCAGCGACACGGAAATCTGCGGATGGCGTTCACAGAAATACACCATCGGCTGGCTCATGAAATCGCTGACGAAACCTTCCCCGATGACAATGCTGACATGGCCGCGCTTGAGGCCGCGTAAGCCTTGCAGCTTGGAGAGCAAATCCGCCTGATGCGCGCCCTGCTCGCGATAATAGTCGATCAGCAGTTGCCCCGCTTCGGTCGGCACCACGCCGCGCCGGTGCCGCTCCATCACGGGAATCGCGACTTCCTGCTCGAGCAGGGTAATCTGACGACTCACCGCCGAAGGAGCGATATCCAGCTTGTCGGCCGCAGCGCGAACGCTACCGCACTGCACCGCTTCAAAGAAATAGACGAGACGCTGCTCGCTCAGTTTTTTCATGGCCATCCCTGCCTGTGCTGTTTGAGAGTTGCCTCAATTAGAACAGAATCAGCAAAACAGCATGAAATTAAACAAAAGTGACAATAGAACAATCAAGCAAGCAAGGATTCAGGCGGCGGCACCGCTGAGCGCCACCCTCACCAGATCGTCGATCTCGGTTGTGATATTCGACAGCACGCCGGCCACCACCGAAAACTCCTTGCCGGCCTGCCCAGCGCGCGCCGCCACGATGCGTGCATTGAAGGACACCATCTTGGCTTGCTTGGCGATGGTTTCAATGTCGGTCATGATGCCGCGCAACTGCTTTTTCATCAGCATCGCGTGGCGCTTGGATTGCTCTTCGTAGACGCTGGTGATCTGGTTGAGCACGCCCAGCATCGGTGTAGTGATGCGCACCAGCTCTTCCAGCAGTGTCGGCGCATCGCGCAAGCCGTCGTCGATGGCGTTGAGCGTGCGCTCGGCAAGGTTGATGAAATAGACGATCTGCGCATCGCCGGCCAGCTTGCCGAAATAGGCTTCACGCACCTCTTCGCAAAAGATGCCCGGCACCGTATCCGAACCTTTGACCAACGCTGTATGCGCGCCGCGGAACAAGGCCAGCGCTTCGCGCGCCACCTGGGTCGCGTCGGCGTGGCCTTGCGCCGCCAGCACCGCGTACAACACCAGGCGCTGTGAAGTGAAACGCCGCCGCCCCGACAGGTTGATCAATGCACCGAACACCTCGCCCGACAGCGGCTTGGTCTCGACACTGTTCTCGCCCTTCCCGGCAGCGCTGTTTTGCACCAACTGGATTTGCCCGGACACCGCCATGTTGTTCCTTTCGTCTGTTGCTGTGCGCGCTTCTTGCTGCGCTCTTATGCCGCTTCCTTGGCCGGATGCGCTTGTTTGCGATAGAGGAACTCCAGCACCGCAGTGCGATATTCGGAATAGTCGGCATCCTGCGCCAGCGCGACACGCTCGCGCGGACGCGCCAGCTTCACTTGCAGGATTTCGCCGATAGTCGCCGCCGGGCCGTTGGTCATCATGACGATGCGGTCCGACAGCAGCACCGCTTCGTCGACATCGTGCGTGACCATCACCACGGTCGACTCGGTCTTGGCGACGATCTTCAGCAACTCATCCTGCAGATGCGCACGCGTCAAGGCGTCGAGCGCACCGAAGGGTTCATCCATCAGCAACACTTTCGGCTCCATCGCCAGTGCGCGCGCAATGCCGACGCGCTGCTTCATGCCGCCGGAAATTTCATTGGGACGCTTGCTTTCAGCGGCCGTCAGGCCGACCAGCGCCAGCGCTGCGCGGGTACGATCGCGTAACTGGGTGCGATTTTCAGTGGCGCCAAACACGCGTTCCACGCCGAGGTAAATGTTTTCATAGCAGGTCAGCCACGGCAGCAGCGAGTGGTTCTGGAACACCACCGAACGCTCCGGCGACGGGCCGGCGATTTCACGGTTGGCGCACAAGAGCAAGCCGTCGCTGGGCTTGAGCAAGCCGGCGATCAGGTTGAGCAAAGTGGACTTGCCGCAACCGGAGTGGCCGATCAGCGTGACGAATTCGCCCTTCTGCACCGACAGATTGATGTCGCGCAACGCGTGGAAGCTGCCCTTCTTGGTATGGAACACCATTTCAACGTCATTGATTTCGATAAATTTATTCATCGCATCCATCTCAATTCCTTCTCGGTTCAAAGCCGGTGTGTGTGGTCAGTTGCCGACTTGTTCGTAAGTGAATGCCTTGGCCAGCGCCACCAGCAATTGCTCGAGGATCAGGCCGACCACGCCGATCACCACGATGGCGATGATGATGTGCGGCACGTTCAGGTTGTTCCATTCATCCCAGACCCAGAAGCCGATGCCGACACCGCCGGTCAGCATTTCTGCGGCGACGATCACCAGCCAGGCGGTGCCGATGGCCAGGCGCACACCGGTGAGCATGTAGGGCAACACGGACGGGAACAGGATCTTGGTCAGGATCTTCCATTCGGACAGATTCAGCACACGCGCCACGTTCATGTAATCTTGCGGCACCCGCTGCACGCCGACGGCGGTATTGATGACCATCGGCCAGATCGAGCAGATGAAGATCGACCAGATCGCGGCCGGGTTGGCCGACTTGAACACGAGCAGGCCGATCGGCAGCCAGGCCAGCGGCGACACCGGTTTGAGCAAGCTGATGATGGGACCGAACATGCCCGACAGGAAGCGGCTGCGACCGATCAGGAACCCCAGCGGAATACCGACCAGCGCGGCCAGGCCGAAGCCGATCGCCACACGCTGCAACGAGGCAAGCACGTTCCAGCCTATGCCCTGGTCGTTCGGACCGGTGCGGTAGAACGGATCCGAGAATAGCTTGATCGCTTCCTGCAAGGTCGCCAGTGGCGTCGGGAAATTGCCGGTCTTGGCGGCGATGATTTGCCACACCAGCACCAGGAACGCCAGGCCGGTCAGCGGCGGCACCACCTTCATCAGCAGGCCATCCAGCAAGGGCGATTTCTTGACCTGCTTCGGCTTGACTTTCACAACCGACGCTTGCGCAGCGTTGACCGGTGCGGCTGTCGCGGCAGCTACACCGGGCTTGGGTTTTTCATTCATCGTCGTTTCCATGACTGCGCTCATATCAGTTCCTTCACTCGCTGCTGCTGCGAAACATGCGCCTGCCGACGCCTGGTCGTTGACGCCACCATCAGGCCTTGATCTTGAACGAGGCGGCGTAGGCTTTCGGGTTCTTGCCGTCCCAGACGGTGCCGTCCATCAGTTTGGAGGTACGCATCACATCTTTCGGAATACTGGTCTTGGTCATCATGGCCGCTTCCTTGTACAGGTCGATCTGGTTGACCGACTTGGCCACGGCCAGGTAGTCCGGATCTTCCTTGAGCAAGTTCCAGCGACGGTGCTGGGTCATGAACCACATGCCGTCCGACAGGTAAGGAAAATTGACTGCACCGTCGTTGTAGAACTTCATGTAGTTCGGATCATCCCAGGTCTTGCCGAGGCCGTTCTGGTAGCGCCCCATGATGCGCTGGTCGATCACGTCCTTGCTGGTGTTGACGTAAGACTTGTCGGCAATCACTTCCGCCATCTTGTTCTTGTTGGCCAGCGAGGCGTCGATCCATTTGCTGGCGTCGAGGATCGCCGCCATCATGGCGCGACAGGTGTTGGGATTCTTTTTGACGAAGTCGAGCGAGGTGCCCAGGACTTTTTCGGGATGGTCTTTCCAGATGTCCTGGGTGGTGGTCGCGGTGATGCCGACGCCGTCGACAATCGCGCGGTGGCCCCACGGCTCGCCTACGCAGAAACCGTCCATGTTACCGACCCGCATATTGGCCACCATTTGCGGCGGCGGCACGGTGATCACCTTGGCGTCTTTCATCGGATTGATGCCGTTGGCAGCCAGCCAGTAGTACAACCACATCGCGTGGGTGCCGGTCGGGAAAGTCTGGGCGAAAGTGTATTCGCGCTTGTCGCTTTGCATCAGTTTGGCCAGCGACGCACCGTCGACGCCGCCCTTGTCGGCGATCTTCTTCGATAGCGTGATGGCCTGGCCGTTGTTGTTGAGGCTCATCAGCACAGCCATGTCTTTCTTCTGGCCGCCGATGCCCATCTGCACGCCATAGATGAGGCCATACAGCACGTGTGCAGCGTCCAGCTCACCGTTGGTCAGCTTGTCGCGCACGCCGGCCCAGGAGGCCTCCTTGCTCGGTACGATCTTGATGCCGTACTTCTTGTCGAAGCCGAGCACCGAGGCCATGACCACGGACGCGCAGTCGGTCAGCGGGATGAAACCGATCTTCACTTCTTCTTTTTCCGGCTTGTCCGAGCCGGCGGCCCAGGCTCCTCCGGAGGCTAATCCCAACATGGTCGCTCCTGTGGCAAGTCCTGCACTTTGAATCAATTGACGACGCTTGGAATCCACTTCTTCGACTGTTGCCACGGCCTTGCTCGCTTGTTGCTCTTTGAATTCCATCGCGTTTCCCCATTCGGCAAATAAAAAAGGCGTCCCTCCAGCACGATGTGAATCATGCTGAAAGACGCCTTTGTCTTGGATGGTCCAACCGCCATTGGCCGAACCGTTCGATGCGCAAACCTTGCGCTATACCGGCAATTCAGCAAAGAGCGTGCCAAGCGCGCGAAAACATCGCCCAAACCGCGCGGTTACGCTATGAAACGGGAAACAGGAAGGGGGGAGGGAAGAGCAAAAATCGCCGGCGCCCACGAGGTCATCGGCGCACCGCAGTTGTGCTGCGCACCAATTTGGTAGTGCATGCAAGCGGCCGGTGGCCGGGCGAAAATGCAGGAAAAATGTCAGCCGAGCAAGTCTTCCACGTCCAGCAGGCGCTGGGCGATTTCGGAGAGTTTGAGGTTTTTGTTCATCGCCATGCTGCGCAGTTTTTGATACGCCTGGTCTTCGGACAGCTTATGTTTGGCCATCAGTACGCCCTTGGCGCGCTCAATCACCTTACGCTCGGCCAGCTTGTGCTTGGTGTCGGACAACTCGGTCCACAGCTTTTGCTCCTGGCGGAAACGCGCCAGCGCCACATCCAGCACCGGCTTGATGCGCTCCGACTGCAGACCCGCCACGATGTAGGCGGTGACGCCGGCTTCCATCGCCGCTTCCATGCTGCTGGTGTTGTCATCTTCGGTGAACATGACGATGGGGCGGCGTTCGTCGCGCGTGGCAATGACGATGTGCTCGAGCACGTCGCGCGCATCCGACTCGGCGTCGATGATGATCATGTCGGGCTGCAACTGAGCGATGCGCTCGGGCAGATAGAGGTCGGCCGGCAGCGATGCAATGATGTCGTAGCCGGCCTCCAGCAAACCGATGCGCAAAGCCTTGCCGCGCTGCGCCTGCTCGTGCAGCGCGGTGTCGCTTTCATCGGCATGGTCGATGATGGTGTTGACGACAACGATGCGTAAGTGGCGCATGTGTGGTTCCAATGTTCGCGTGGACATCGTAAATCGATTCTGAACTCGTTGCGGGCTGGTGCGCTGCTTCCCCGGACTTTCCCCTGTGCAGCCGGGCGAATAGTAACTCATTTGCTGCAACAGCACACTTTCTATCACTTTGTGATGTATTCCACTTCAACGACATCGGCAGAGCATCGCTCTTGCCGCCATTGAAGCACATTTCGCGGCGGTCGTTTGGTGCAGGTCGTCAGCCTTGTGCAAGCAAAAATCGAACCATTGCTACTCCGCCGGCCTGCAAAAAATGCCGCAATCCTTACTTCGCGAGTCGCCTTTTCCTACAGGAAATTGAGGTGCACGCCTATCTACCGCAACGATGCCGATCGATAACATCCATGACGTCATCTCCTGCTTTTGCGGGTGAACTCGACACTGCATTTGCCCCATTTCAGCCAGGAGGAAACTCACATGTTCCGTCGTACTTGCAGATTGCCCGCCGTCAAAAAAACTGCCCAACTTGCCACGTATTTCGCCGCGGGCAGCGCTCTTGCACTGACATCCACCAGCGCCCTGGCGGATCCGTCGCCGGCACTGGACCGCTTCAGCCTGTCGGCAGGCGCCTACTACGTCGACCCGACGTTTCGCGTGAACGCCAATACGCAATATGGCAATTTCCAGTCGGGCGACATCGATCGCAACCGCACCACTCTGCCGCGCGTACGCGCCGAGTTATTGCTGTTCGACAGCCAGGGCTTGTCCTTCGATTACTTCACCTACAAAAAGAATAACAGCGGCGCCGTCGACAAATCGGCGCCGATCGGCGCCGGCTCCAGCCTGACCGCCAACGGCGACGCCAACCTGCAAGTCGATATGGCTTCGCTGGCCTATAAATGGTGGATCGGCCAGGGCAACGACGTCTTCGGCATTGGCCTCGGCGCCGGCTATTACCGCGCCCACATTGATGTAAACGCGGCGGCGACGCTCAACGGCAGCTCCGGCACATTCAGCGACAGCTACACCGAAAAGACTTTCGCGCCGCTGGTCGAACTGGGCTGGAAACACGCCTTCAGCAAAGACTTCCGCCTCTATGCCGAAGCCTCCGGCGTGAAGAAAAACTGGGGCCGCGTCACCGGCCATATTTATAGCGCCGCAGTCGGCGCGGAATGGTATCCGTTGGCCAACCTGGGCATCGGCGCCGACTACGGCATCACACGCATCAATATCAATCGCAGCGGCGGCGGCACGATCAACGACGCCAACCTCGATATCCGTCTCAAAGGCCCATCCGCTTACGTGAAGGTGCGTTTCTGAATGTTGACGCCCTGCGCTGCGCCAGCCGGCGTGGCACAGGAGGTCAATCATCGCTGCAATAACTGCAGCACAACAAGGAGAACAACATGACCATCGGCACCATACTACTGATCGTACTTATCCTGATCCTCATCGGCGCCCTGCCGACCTGGCCGCACAGCCGGTCCTGGGGCTATGGCCCGAGCGGCATTGCCGGCACGATTGTCGTCATCCTGCTGGTTCTGGTCTTGCTGGGGCGCCTGTAGAGCGACAGGTTTTCCATCCGGCATCGCAAACAGGATATGATGGGCGGCGTTGCATCGCACAGATGCAACGCCGCTTATTATTTCTACTGGATGGGAGACCGTAACGATGACAAACAATCGCCAAAAACGCCTTTTGCTGCTGCCGTTCTTCCTGGCCGCCGCGGTTGCCGTGCACCTCCCGGCCATGGCAGCGGAAGAAGACGTCTCGCAGCAGGACCCGCAACGCTGGTATGAAGGCGACGACAGCGCCAAACTGCATAACAAGACGCTCATGAAGGAAGCACACTCGGCCTACGCGCAAGCGCTGGCGGAATGCAAACCGCTCAAGCGCGCCGAAGCCAAGGCCTGCCGCAAAGAAGCACGCGATTACCTGCAAAGCGACCTGGCGCGCGCCAAGCGCATCTACCAGGCCAATATGACCGACAGCGAATAAAAGCGCTCCGACTCGCTCAAGCGCTCCGCCCGGCAGCAAAAAGCAAGGGGACCCATGGGGTCCCCTTGCTTTTGTTCACCGGCTATCCCGACGCCGACAGCGGCGCCAGAAATGATCCGCACGACTTACTTGCCGACTTGATTACCGATCACACCGCCGACTGCCGCACCGCCGACAGTACCGATGCCGCTACCGCCGGTCAGCACCGCGCCGCCCACGGCACCGATACCGGCGCCGACCGCCGTATCCTTGTCCCGTGTCGACATGCCGCTACAGCCGCTCAACACGGTAAGGGCGCACACAGTGATCGAGGTCACTGCAATCTTATGTATTTTTTTCATGATGACACCTCTATAAAAAGTTGATGGATGCTGCCATTGCAGCACGTGATTCATTGCAATGCCCATACGCGGGACACATACTTTTTAGACGCCCTGCCACTGAATAGTTTCAGACGAAAGGCCGCCCCAAACATTCGCTTACACTTGCCGGATCTTTGGCATCGCAGGCCTTCTTTTTCATCTGCACATGGTCATACACAATGACCGCGTTGCGGATCGAAGACGGGCGCTTTCTCTCTACCATGTCGAGATAGCGGAATTTCTTTTTGGCGGATGCCGGCCTGGCTTTGGACGGCGTTACTGCATGCGTGCCGATCCTGGCAGCGGCAGCAGAAGTGGCCTCGTCGGCACGACTTGCTGCATTGGCGCCGACAGCGACCATCGTCGCAGAGCATGCCAGCATGGCTGTCAGTATGAGCCTGGCCACGGTTCCTGTTTTTTTCATCATCCCTCCCTCGACACTGCGAGCGCACTGCGCTCCGGGAATTTTTTAATCGGTACTTGCCTGATTTCTTGCTGCCTCATCATGACAAAACCGTTTGCGCATAGACAGCCGTGCTTTTCCGATTCTGGCGTAAGACGATTCCTACACAGCAAGTCAATCAGGCAAGAAAAATGGGAGCATCGGCTCCCATTTCTGAACGAGGATCAACGATCCTTCAGAGCTTCCTTGGCATTGCCATAGCTCTTTTGAACGCTGCCGTCGATTTGCTTGGCTGCGCCCTTGACCTGTTGTTCCTTGCTATTCACTACTTCGCCGGCCTTTTGTTGAACCTTGCCCGCTACCTGTTTTGCGCTACCTTGCACTTGATCTTTATTCATGATTGCTCCTGAAAGTTGAAAGACCAGTTACTGCGATGCTCAACAGTCAACTGCACACATCTCCATCAGTGGAAACGCGATGAGTTCATGTTAACGGCGAGGGCGTGGCGGGGCCATAAGACAGCCCCGCTTTGAGGCGTAGGACAAGCTGAGGAAAACATGGTGAATGAACGGAACAACGAGGGAATCCGGATCTACACAGCGTGGCCCCTGCTCGCCATACCGAAGAAGCCGGCGCCAAGAGGCATAGCTTTGCGGCGCAAGTCCCAGGAATGCAGCAGGACCGTCAGGCTGGTGCAGCAGGAGCCAGCGGCAAACGTATCGTGATCAACGAACCGGAGCCGGGAGTGGAGCGGATATCCACCTCGCCGCCGAAGAAGGTGGCGCGCTCGCGTAAGCCGCGCAAACCATAGGTTTTGTTGTTGTCGCGCCGCTCTTGCGCAATGCCGATGCCATTGTCGCGCACAGTCAGCGCGACCTGCTCTTCATCAATATCAAGTATCACATCGACCTGGCTGGCCTTGGCGTGCTTGGTGACGTTATTGAGCATCTCTTGCAGCATGCGGTAGATGGCGATTTCCATTTGATGGCCGATCGCCACGTCTTCATCGGGAAAGCTGGCCTTGCATATCATGCCGGTGCGCTCGGCGAGCTCGTCGAGCTGCTCGGTAATAGCGGCTTTCAAACCAAACAAGTCCAGCATGTTCGGCCGCAACTCGGTCTGGATACGTCGCGTGGTGCCGACCAGCGAATTCATCAGGCCCTGAATGCGCGGTTTGCGCTCCTGCCATTTTTCATCGTCGGGAAAAATTTTGTAGACGCTCTCCAGATGCATGCTCAAGGCCGTCAGCGAAGCGCCCATGTTGTCGTGCAGCTCGCGCGCAATGGCGCGTTTCTCTTCTTCTCGGACCGTTTCCAGGTGATTGGTCAATTCGCGCAGCAGCGCGGTACGTTCCACCACCGTCTTTTCAAGTTGCGCTTCGCGCTCGCGCAAGGAATCTTCGGCGCGCTTGCGTTCGGAGATATCGGTGCTGATGCCGATCACGCCCAGTACGTTGCCCGCCTTGTCAAACCAGGGCACGCGCGTCGACTGATAGGTGAACACGCCATGCGGCAGATGCAGGGTCTGCTCTATGGTTTCCGGCAAGCCGCTGGCCATGACGCGCTTGTCGTCGTCGTCAATACGTTCGACATCCTCTTTGTGCGCAAACAACTCACGACTGCCACGATACATCGCCTCTTCCCAGGTCTTGCCGACCTGCTGCAACATCGCAGGATTGGCGAACACCAGCAAGCCCTGGCGGTTCTTCACGAAGATCGGTTCGCGCGTGCTGTCACTCACCGCGGTGAGCAAGGAATTGGTCTCCGCCAGCTTGGCGGCGCTTTGCATGCGCGCACCGTATTCACGATCGAGCTTGCCGGCAAAGCGCCAAAAGATGAACACGATCAGCGCCCCGTCGATCAGCGTCAGGAACGGCAGCATCAGCCGGTCGGCGTACAGGCCATGCTCGGCACCGCGCGCCACCAACAAGTTGAGGATCAGGATCAGCAGCAGCATCGAAGGCAGCAGGCGGCGCAACATGTTGCCGCCGGGCGCATGGCTGACGATGATGGCCATCAGCCGGTGCGACGGCCGCGCCATCAGCAAGGCAGCGCCCAGCAGCAGGAACACCAGCGCCGACAGCAAGGGAATACCAGTGGAGTAATGCAGGAAGGTCAGCTTGTTGACGCCATACAGATAGCCCACCAGCGGAATCGCGCTCAGGCCGATCAGGATGAAAGAAAGGTATTCGGCGGGGTAATGGCGCCCATCGATGCGCGCGTCGTGCAGCAACAAGATCAGGGCAATCAGCACGAAGCTACCTGCCGCCAAGGGATGGATCTCTGCGCCGAAGGCGCTGTGGGCCAGCGAAATGGCGGACAGGCTGTCGCGCAGCAAGGTCACGCCGAAAACGTTTTGCAAGAGGAAGGCGGCGCCGAGCAACAGCAGCAAGACGGCAACGATGCGCGCCGCCAGTACCAGCCGGCGGCTGGCATGCTCGGCGTTCAGGCATTGCAGGTACAAGGCCGAGCCCGACAAAATGAAACCGACCGCGGTGCTACCTTGCACGGCAATCAGGTCGCCCAGAATCTTGCGATAATCGTCTTCGGCATAGCAACTGATCAGCACCACCACGCCGAACAACACAATCACCATCGCCAGCCCCATGGCGGCGGTCACGATATTGGCAAAGTTGGCCCGGGTAGCGACGTAATGCTCCAGCGAGGAGTTTTCACTGATCTCGTTGCGTGCTGCCTTGATGTGCATGTGCTGATGCCCCCGATTGTGTCATCGATCGCGCTCAAGGTTGCTGCCCGTGGTGCTCGCGTCGACATGCATTATAGTTAATCCACCGTGAATGACGGCTGCTGCGGGCTGTTCCGTGCGGGCCGCCATGGGCCGTGGCGCCTTACTTGCTGCATGCTTCAGGCGGGAGTATAGCCGTGCGCCAGCCCCCGCCCCTTGCCGCTGAGTCGTTCGATCAGGCTACGCAGCTTGGTGAATTCGGAAGACTTGTCGAAAAAGAATTGCACGCCATACTGCAAACCGACCCGGCGATAGGTCGGGCTGACGTGGTTGCTGAAGATGATCTTGAGCTCGTCGTGGTTTTTGCCTCCCGAGCGCGCCAGCGATTGCAGCAGATTCATGCCATTGCCTTGTTTGAGCTGGATGTCGAGAATCAGCACGTCGTAGCTTTCCCTCTCCAGCCGCACGGCGGCGTCCTGCTCGGTCTCGGCATAGCCGGCCAGCACCACGCCGGGAATCTCAGCCAGGCTTTCCATGATCAGGTCCCGCACGTCTGCCGAATCCTCGACCAGGAATACCTTCAGCGGCGTATCTGCGGTACGCCCCATCCTTTCCGACATTTCTTGCAATACCTGTTCCATGATCACTATCCTGACACTCAATCCTGAAAAATCTCTGGCCCGGCGCGTGCAGCGCGAGCCTGCGTTTGCCTCAATCGATGAGATTGTTCTTGATGGCGTAGTAGATGATGTCGGCGTTGTTCGCCATGTTCATCTTCTGCAATACGCGCGACCTGTAAGTACTCACCGTCTTCACGCTCAGGCACAGTTCATCGGCAATTTGCGTCACGCCCTGCCCCTGGCCCAGTTTGTAAAAAATCTCGTATTCGCGTTGCGACAGCGTTTCGTGCAGAGGCTTTTCCGAATCCACCGGATCCGTAGTCAGCAACTCCGCCACGCCATAGCTGATGTACTTGTGGCCGCGCAAAATGGTGTTAATGGCGCTCACCAGATCGGTTGCCAGGGCTTCCTTCTGTACGTAGCCGCTGGCGCCGCTGCGCAAGACCTGCACCGCATAGCGGCTTTCCGGATGCATGCTCAGCATCAGCACCGGCAAGTTCGGCTTTTCGCGCTTGATTTGCTTTAAGACTTCGACGCCGCTTTTGTCCGGCATCGCAATGTCGAGCAGGACGATGTCCCATTCCTGCGTACGCACCAGGCGGATCGCTTCTTCGGCGGTGCTTGCTTCGCCGCCGACCTCCATGTTCGGAATGTCCGCAATGAAGTGCTGGACACCGGCACGCACCACTGCGTGATCGTCAACTACCAATATTTTTGTCATAGTTTTTACCAGCATCAAGACAATGCTGCAGTCCTTCCTGATCAGGCAAATGCGGTATCACTGCGCTGTTCCCTACCTGATTTTGCAGCCTACCCATCATTCGTTTAAGTTCGTAGTTGCCCGGCGGTACCGGGGACCTTCCGCGGCTAACTATACCTTAATACCTGTTTCCACTTAAACACTTATCCAGCCGACAACACCTGCGGCGGCAGCCGAAGCTGCCGCCCTGAACAATTACTTCAGACGCAGGTCATTCTTGACCGACTTGACGCCCTTGACACCGCTGGCCAATTCGCCGGCACGGGTCGAAGCGGTTGCCGAGGTAACAAAGCCGCTCAGTTGCACGACGCCCTTGTAAGTCTCGACGTTGATTTCCGCCGACTTCAGGTTGGGTTCCTGGAAGATGGCGCTCTTCACCTTGGTGGTGATGACGGAATCATCGACATACTCGCCGGTGCCTTCCTTGTTGGGGCCGGAAGCGCAACCGACCAGCGACACCACCATCAGTGCGAGGAAAAAGCCCAGAAAACGTTTGGTCAAAGATAAAGTCATGATGATCTCCTTGTTGGTAAATTCAACTGCATGTGATTGATTGTTTTATGGAGAAGCATCGCTACCTCTCCATGACCTTACTGGATTACTGCGAAATTACTTGCCGTACTTAGCCTTGGCTGCGGTCGTGCACTTGTCTTGCTCGGCGCCCTTCAAGGCATCGCACTTTTCCTTGGCGACGCTGTAGTCGGCGTCGTTGGTGGTCTTGGCGGCATCCTTGTTGGCATCCTTGGTCTTGCGCTTGGCCTTGGCGTCAGCGATCGCTGTTTCATGCGTGGCCTTGGCTTCCTTGGTACAGACGTCCTGCTCGTTGCCCTTGAGCGGTTTGCACTTGGCCTTGGCAGTCTTGTAGTCTGCATCGGCGGCGGCGACATCGGCCTTGTATTGCGACTTGACGGCGTCGGCCGCATTCGCCAGGCTGTGGGCGCCGACGGCGGCGCAAGTCAGGATACAAGTGGCAATAAACTTTTTCATTGTGTTTTCCTTTGATGTGAAAGACGGATCTTGTGGTGAACTGCGATGCACTGCGGCGCTCTGCCTGTCAGTGACGCACGTTCTTGTTTTCTTCTTCGAAAGCTTTGATCTGCTTTTCAGTTTCGTCCTTGTTGATGCCATAGACTTCCTGAATACGGCCGGCCAGCTCTTCACGTTTGCCGTTGATAGTGTCAAGCTGATCGTCGGTCAGCTTGCCCCATTGCTGCTTGGCTTTGCCCTTGAACTGTTTCCAGTTGCCTTCAATGATGTCCCAATTCATGTTGTTTTCCTTGCTCGTCGTTGATGTTGATAGGATGGTGCCGCCGGCGACCTAGCCACCGGTCAAACGCAGTCAATCCAGCAGATCGCTCATGTCGTCGGCGTGTTCTTCTTCCTTCGCCATGATGGAAATGAGCAGATGTTTGGTGGTCGGATCGTCGTCGCCGATGCGTTCGATCATCTGACGATAGGTCTCGATGGCGATGCGTTCGGCGATCAGATTGGCGCGTATCATCGACTTGATGTCGCTGGAGTCGTCGTAGTCCGCGTGGCTGCGCTCCGACAACTGGCGTGGATTGAAATCCGGCTCGCCGTTGAGTTGCACAATGCGTTCAGCGATCTGGTTCGCATGGCCTTCTTCTTCCAGCGCATGCTCCAGGAACTCGGCCTTGATCGGCTCGTTCTCCAGGCCGGTGGCGGTGAAGTAATGACGCTTGTAGCGCAACACACAGACCAACTCGGTGGCCAGTGCATCGTTGAGCATGGCGACCACTTCTTCGCGATTCCCTTTGTAACCCTGGGTGACGGCGCCGTCGCCGATTTTCTCGGCAGCGGCACGTACTTTTTCGCGGTCTATGCGAAACGGCTTGTCTGTAATTTGACGCACCGTCGATGGTTTGCTTGACATGATCTGGTTCCTTTATCCGATTGGCTATATGGCTGAGGACAGGCGGGCGTGCCCTGATTAGCGTTCGCCACTGCGCGAAACGCACAGGCCGAGCAGCAAACCGACGCCGGTGGAAATGGCGATGGCACGCCATGGATTGGTTTGCACATAATCGTCGGTAGTGGCGGCGAATTCCTTGCCTGTCTGCACCACATACGATTGAATTCCCTGCGCCTTGATGAAAGCGCGGTCGAGGATCTCTTCGCCCTTGGCGCGCAGATCTTCGGCTTTCTTGCCGGTCGCGGCCGCTGCTTCGGTAAACAACTCTTGGGCTTCCTGCAGCAGCACCTGAACGTCGCTGCGGACGGTTCGCAATTTTTCCTCACGCATTTTTACACTCCTTCTTGTCTTCGTTAGCTTGCGGTTCAATACATCAAGTATTGAAGAATGAGCAGCATCAGCAGCGGCATGCCCACCAACCAGCAAATCACCATTTTTTCCATAATTGCACCCGTTTCGATCTTTTCTTGTGTCTTGAAACGAACCGCTTGTCTCGTCCTTGCTTTCCTCGCTATCCGCCTGGCGTTGCGTTGCGGATGCCGTACTTGAACGATACTTTCTGATTGTTGCCGCAGCGATAGGACTGCTGCTCATTAGCTTGTAGGACAAGGCCGGTAAACACCCGCCTGCGACATGATGCTGTTGCCATTGGCTAAGGCGTCGCGTCCTGCGACAAGCCGTCGACCGGCGCTACCGCTACCGGCATGGCCGGCTGAAATACATTTCCGCCTTCGCTTTCCCAGCGTTGCAAGGCTTTGCGTTGGGTGCGCTTGTCGGCGTTCTGCAGGCGATTGGCGCAAATATTAAGCACCGTGATTACGGCCGCACTGGAGATGCCCAGCGCCAGCAGCAGATTTCGTTTATTCAGCATGGCAACTCCTCCTCTTTTGATTGACGACAGCCCACTCAGGCCGAGATGCGCTGCTTGACCGAATGAGAATGCTTCAGCGCTTGCTTGATGATCTGGCGTGCGTTACCTACAGTGCGCTGCACTTCGCCGGCCTGCTGCAATTGCAGGGCATGGCGACGGCGCGCCTGGTCGCCGGAAAAACTTGCCATATGTTCATGCATGCGGCCCAGGGCAATCTTCAGATTCCCCACCAGTTGGTCTTTGTTCATGACGCGCTCCTTGGCTGTGATGATGCAATGGCACGATCGTAGCAATGCCCCCGGGCAAGAGGTATAGGACGCCCGCCCATTATCTTGTAGGACAAGATGAGAAGTCGCGCCGGCAAAGGCATTGCGCCTTATCCCACGGTGATTCTTACCGTCACTTGCAGTGGCAATCCTACAAGCGATTGGGCGGACGTCTGATGGCTGGCGCAGTACCGGCCCGCTACGATGCAGACATTGGATGACGACCTCGCCGTCGGCGCCCGATAACAGACAAGCAGAAGCCATGCAAAATCGCTTTGCGCACGTCTCCCGGTCAGACCAAGACCTCACACTTAAAAAAGGAGCAGACATGGGTAAGTATTTCCTCGCGTGGATACTGGGTGTTCCCGCCTTCGCGCTGGTGCTGATCTATCTTGTCGTGCACTGATGCACAGGCAATGAGCAACGAGCAGAAAAAGAAAAAACTTTTTCCCTCCACTTCAATGAAAGGCACATGATGAAAAACGATAAATTGATTGATACGCTGAACGACCTGGTCCAGATTTCCAAGGATGGCGAAGAAGGCTTCCGCGTCTGTGCGGAAGATGCTTCGGAGCGCCAGGCGTATTACAAGACGCAGTTCCTGGAACGCTCACAGGCCTGCGGCCAGAGCGCGCTGGAACTGCAAAACCTGGTGCGCGCATTGGGCGGCGAACCGACCAATCACACCACGGTCAGCGGCGCTTTGCATCGCCAGTGGATCAATATCAAGGGCGCCATCGTCGGCAAGGATGACGAAGCCATCCTGAACGAATGCGAACGCGGTGAAGACGCAGCCGTCAATGCCTACCGCAAGGCCTTGGCGGAAGATCTGCCCAGCGACGTGCGCCTGATTGTTGAACGTCAGTATCAGGGTGTGCTGGCCAATCATGATCGCGTCAAGGCATTGCGCGACCAGGTGCGCGCCAAGAAGGCGGCTTAAGTACAGACGCAGTACCGCCAATAAAAAGAGCGACCCTAGGGTCGCTCTTTTTTTGCCATTCGCTGCCGGCTTATTTTTTGTGATGTTTCAACAGCAGCGTCAGGTCCTGCAAGGCGACCAGCATGGTCTTGATGAATTCCCGGGTCGGTTCATGCGTCAGCTTGCCGCTGGCGTCGAAACGATCGCCGGCGCCGCCGATCATGACTTCCGGTTTATTGAGGAATTTCAAATCCAGAAACACCCCGATCTGGCGCAGGTGGTATTGTGCCCGCGCCGTGCCGACTGCCCCGGGGCTGGCGCCCATGATGGCGGCGGCTTTGCCGGCAAACGGCTGCTCCGGCGGCCGCGAAGCCCAATCGATGGCGTTCTTCAACAGACCGGGAATCGAATAGTTGTACTCCGGTGTCGAGAACAGGATGGCATCGGCTTCGGCGATCTGCTTGCGAAAACGTTCGACCGACGGCGGCAATCCTTTGGCGCGTACATCGTCGTTATATAAGGGAATATCGGAAATATCGGCCAGCACCAGGCGTACGCCGGGTGGCAGCAATTCAGCCGCCGCGTGCAAGGCGGCTGTATTGTAGGAGCCTGCACGCAAGCTGCCGGAAATGCCAAGGATGGTAATCGGAGTGTCGCTCATGTCGGTGTCCTTCAGGAAGGGGGTCAATGTGCAGAAAGCAATCTGCACCATAATGGAAACACCGGCTTATGCTACACCAGACTGGCCCGTTCTCCTTCACACACCAGCCTACCCCTCACCCAAATAAGCCGCCTTCACACGCGGATCATTGAGCATTTCCTTGGCATTGCCGGTCATGGTAATCAAGCCCGATTCCATCACATAACCGCGGTGCGCCGCCTCCAGCGCCAGCT